>Ga0076018_103_pt1 | contig 70657 bp, 76 predicted proteins | sample RifGroB1_FD_68080 | JGI IMG/M metagenome (GOLD analysis project Ga0076018, IMG submission 68080) | Parcubacteria (Nomurabacteria) bacterium GW2011_GWB1_40_7
CGGGAGTTGTTCAGCAAGCGGGATGTACCACAGCTGGCGGGCTTGACGCGGACGCTTCCGGCAACATAATCTGCACTCCGTCTAGGGAACAGTTCAAAAACAACATTGTTGACTTGAACAGTGGACTCTCTGATATTCTTGCTCTTCGCCCCGTTGTCTACACTTTCAAACCGGAAATGAATATGGGAAGCAGAACTCGTTTCGGATTTATTTCAGAAGAAGTAGCCGCCGTGGCTTCAGAATTTGCCACTTATGATAAAGAAGGAAAACCGTATGGATTGGATACGAATGCTATTCTTGCCGAGACAGTTAAAGCTATCCAGGAAATGAATTTGAATTTGGATGCGATTATCGGCGCAACCATTCCTTTACCTGAGTCTCCCTCAGAATCTTTTATGACAGCCTTCTTTGGCAAACTCTCTGCTTGGCTTGCGGACGCGAGGAATGAAATAGGAGATGTTTTTGCAAACGCTTTCAATGCAAAAGAAAAAATTTGCGTTGACGGGGAGTGTTTGACGAAAGATGATGTGAAAGCGTTGCTCTTAATCGCTCGTCCGATTTCTCCAGAGCTGATTCCAATCCCCGAACCAACCCCGGAACCGGAACCCACTCCAACTCCTGAACCAGAGCCGATTCCAACCGCCGAACTAGCCCCATAGAACGTAGAATATACTTATTTGAATTTTTTGTGTTATAGTAAAAAAAGGACAAAAATTTGTCCTTTTTTTGTGGAGAGAGACTATTCAAATTTGCGCCGAGGATTGGTGCTTAAATATTTTTGGCAAATAATCAGGCAGTATAAACTGTCATTTTTTACAGTTATTATTTTTACAATAATTGGTTCGGGTCTTGATGTCTATATACCATTCCAATATTTAAAACTCTGGAATGTTTTAAGCACGAATGATTTTACCGTTGTTTCGATTGCCAAGTCAATAATTATTTTAGTTTTAATATTAAATTTAATTCGTTGGGCAATCCGCAGAGTTTCAGCATTTTCTCTTGTGTATTTCGAAGCGAACACTATGGCTGGTCTTCGCAAACAGGCATTTTCTTATATGATAGGCCACTCCCATTCCTTTTTTGCGAATAACTTTGGCGGGTCCCTAACTCAAAGAATAAATAAATATGCCAGAGCTTTTGAAAAATTAACCGACAGAATGGCTTCTGATGGTTTACCACTCGTTGTTCGCGGAGTAGGAATATTGGTTGCTTTTTACACATTAGTTCCCAAATATTCGTATATTCTGGGAGTTTTCTGTGCCGTGTTTTTAATTACCGCTTTCATTTATATTCGTTTCAAATTAAAATATGATGTTATCGCCTCAGAAGCTGATTCAAAAACTACCGGTGTTTTATCAGATTCAATCAGCAATCATTCATCAATCCAATTATTTACTGGTCATGAATACGAAAAAGAGCGTGTCGGAGAAATTGTTCAAGATCAAAAAAATAAGGTTGTATTTAATTGGTATTTGTGGGAAGGGCTTGGAACTATACAACTTTTCTATACATTTTGTACCGAGTTTATTATTTTTTGGATAATTTTAAATGACTGGAAACTAGGACTTGTTACTTTACCTGTAATCGTTTTATTGCAAAGTTATTTTGTCCGCCTGGTTGATAGTTTATGGAGTTTTGGCGCCATTGTGCGCGCCTACTATGAAAGTTTTGCTGATGCTTATGAAATGACGATTGTTTTGAACACACCCTACGAAATTGTGGATAATGAAACGCAAGTTTTAAGCGATATCGAAGGTGAAGTTAGTTTTGATAATGTGACATATATTTATGAAAATAATAATTCCAAAATTTTGGACGATTTTTCTTTGACAATTCCCGCCGGACAGAAAGTCGCCATTGTTGGTTCTTCGGGGGCGGGAAAAACAACTTTTGTCCGTCTTCTGATGAGGTTATTCAATCTTACTTCCGGAAAAATTATGATTGACAGTATTGATATTAAAAATATCACTCAAAAAAATCTTCGCGAAAAAATTTCTTTTGTGCCGCAAGACCCGATTCTTTTTCACCGCACCCTTATGGAGAATATTCGTTATGGCAGACGAAATGCCACAGACGATGAAGTACTAGTTGCTGCGCACTTAGCCCACTGCGACGAATTTATAAATGTATTGCCAAATAGATATAACACATATGTAGGCGAACGCGGGATAAAACTTTCGGGAGGGGAACGTCAGCGGGTCGCTATCGCGCGGGCAATTCTTAAAAATGCTCCAATTCTTATCCTGGACGAAGCAACGTCTTCTCTTGATTCTCATTCTGAATTTTTGATTCAAGATGCGCTTCACAAACTTATTCAAGGCAAGACGACAATTGTTATCGCTCACCGGCTTTCCACCATTCGAGAAATGGACAGAATTATCGTCTTGGAAAAAGGTAAGATTGTTGAAGATGGAGCGCACGAAGAACTCACGAATAAAAAAAGCGGATTGTACAAAAAATTATGGGATCTTCAGGCGGGAGGATTTAGAAATAGAATTTAATTATGGATTTGAAACATATCAGAAATTTTTCCATTATCGCGCATATTGACCACGGCAAGAGCACTTTGGCGGACAGGATGCTTGAGATTACGCGTACTATAGAAACGCGTAAAATGCGCGACCAAGTGCTGGATTCCATGGATTTGGAGCGAGAAAGGGGGATAACTATCAAAATGCAACCAGTACGCATGGAACACGTTTGGGGGGGCGAAAAATACATTTTGAATCTAATTGACACTCCTGGGCATATAGATTTCTCTTACGAGGTTTCCAGGGCTTTAAAAGCCGTGGAAGGCTCTATTTTACTTATTGACTCAACCCAAGGAGTGCAGGCTCAAACTCTTACCACGCTTGCTATGGCACGCGAGGGAGGCCTTAAAATTATTCCCGTTCTGTCTAAGATTGACTCACCGCTTTCCATGATTACAGAGGTAAAAGAAGAGGTTGTAAAGCTTTTAAATTGTTCTCCAGAAGAGATATTGTTGGTTTCCGGACGTACCGGAGAGGGGGTGGAAAATCTTTTAAAAGAAGTTATAGCGCGCATTCCGGAACCAAAAGAAACGTATATTGGAGAGAATGTTTTACGCGCGTTAGTTTTTGATTTTAAATATTCTAATCATCGGGGAGTGATAGTTTTCGTGCGGGTATTGGACGGCAGAGTCGCAAAAGGCGACATTTTGCTTTTTGCCGTTTCCGGGGAAAAATTTACCGCGCTTGAAGTTGGCACTTTTTCGCCCGAAGAAACCCCAAAAGATTATCTTGAAAGAGGAGAAACGGGCTATATTGTTACCGGCATAAAAAAACCCGGCATAGCGTCGGTCGGAGATACTGTTACGATGTTTAAAAATCCCTTGCCGGCTTTCCCGGGGTATATGCAACCATTGCCGGTGGTATGGGCGAGCGTGTTTCCGGAAGACGCGGACGATTTTACGGAATTAAAGCTTGCCTTGGGAAAATTAAAACTTTCCGATTCCGCATTCTCTTACGAAGAAGAGGCTTCAGGGTCCTTGGGCAAAGGTTTTCGTTGCGGATTCTTGGGCATGCTTCATTTGGAAATTATCACCGAGAGGTTAAAGCGCGAATTTGATTTGAAATTGGTTATTACTACGCCCTCTATTACCTATGAAGTTTTAATGAAAAATAAAAAAAGGGAAAAAATTTATTCCCCGTATTTTTTCCCGAACGACGGCGATATAGAGACAGTGTTTGAGCCATGGGTAAAATTGAAAATCATCGCGCCGGTAGAATATATCGGCAACATTATGCAACTTCTTTTTGACCACGAAGCGGAAGTCGGAGAGATGGAAAATTTCGGAGACAACAGGGGAACTTTATCCGTCAAAATGCCCCTTCGCGAACTTATGCGAAATTTTTTTGATGAATTAAAAAGTATTTCATCCGGTTACGGTTCTATCTCTTATGAAATAGGCGAAATGCGGGAGGCGAATGTTACCAGGCTTGACCTTTTAGTCGCCGATGAAATTGTGCCGGCTTTTTCCAAGGTTATCTCTAAAAGAAGGGCGGAAGAAGAAGCGGAGGCGATGGTGGAAAAACTCGCAGGCCTACTGCCTCGTCAAATGTTCACTTTGAAAATTCAGGGCCGCGCGCTCGGACGCATAATATCTTCGCGCACTCTTTCCGGAATGAAAAAAGACGTAACCCAGCATATGTACGGAGGGGACATCACTCGTAAGATGAAACTCCGCGAAAAACAGAAAAAGGGGAAGAAAAAGATGAAAGAAAGAGGCCGGGTGAATATTCCCCAAGACGTATTTTTGAAAATGATGCGCTCTGGCGACTAGCGGAAAATCGGAGAGTAGAGCAATATCATGCTGACGATAATCAATACGCTGACCACGGCCCACGCGACTTGTATTTTCTTTTGATGTTTTTTATTGAAAAGCATATACTTAAGAGTGTAACATATTTTATTTATTATGCGAGATTTAAGGCAAAAAAAAGCGTGGAGAAATATAATGCAGTCAAAACCTATTTTGGCGCTTTTGGGAATTATAATATTGATTTTTGCTTGGAACGTCTTGGGTTTTTGGAATAAAATGAGAGAAACAAGTAAAAACAAAAAAATAGCCGAGAATAAAATTGTTGAACTAAAACAGCAAAAGGAAAAACTTTTATCCGACATAAATAGTTTGAATACAGACGAAGGCAAAGAAAAAATTTTCAGGGAAAATTTCGGTTTGGCGAAGGAGGGAGAAGATGTGATTGTGGTGGTGGAGGATAAAAATTCTTCCAGAATAGAAGAGAATGTTTCTTCTGGATTTTTTTCTTTTTTAAAAAACTTGTTTAGGTAAATTGTGTGATATAATAAAAGTATGAAAATAGTATTTTTTGAAGTACCAAAAGCAGAACAGTCCTTTTTTTCGCCCTCTTTTGGCGAGACGGAGATTTCCTTTTTTGAGGAAAAGTTGAATGAAAAAAATATTGATAAAGCAAAAGATGCGGAAATTATTTCTATTTTTATTAATTCTATAATCAGTAAAAACATTATTGATTTATTGCCAAATTTAAAATTTATTGCTACCCGTTCAACCGGTTTTGAACACATTGATTTGGAATATTGCGCAACGAAAGGTATTAAGGTTTCTAACGTGCCCGCTTATGGACCGCACACCGTGGCAGAGTTTGCTTTTTCTTTGATTTTAAATCTCTCCAGAAACGTTATAAATGCGAACAACCACTTGCGAAATACGATGGATTTTAACTTTTATTCTTCTTTAAAAGGTTTTGATTTATTTGGTAAAACACTTGGTGTTGTTGGTACTGGGAAAATTGGTAAAAATGTTGTAAAGATAGCAAAAGGTTTCGGAATGAATGTCGTAGCTTATGACATATTTCCTGACGCAAAATTTGCCACGGAAAATAATTTTACCTATAAAAGTTTACTAGAGGTTCTTGGAGAATCTGATATTGTTACAATTCATACTCCGTATACTAAAGAAAATTACCACTTAATAAATAAAGAAAATATTTCTAAAATGAAAAAGGGCGTATACGTTGTAAACACGGCGCGCGGGGCCTTGATTGATACTGAAGCCTTAATCTGGGGAATCAATGAGGGAATCATCGCTGGTGCTGGTCTTGATGTTTTAGAGGGAGAAAGAGATTTAAAAATAGAAAATGAGATTGTAAGCTCTGGCGACTCCCCGCAAATAGATTATAAAATAATAGTTGAAGACCAGATTTTAATTGATATGCCACAGGTAATAGTTACTCCACACATCGCTTTTTATTCAAAAGAGGCTGAAGGAGAAATTATTAAAACAACGATAGAAAATATAAATGGATTTATTTTAGGAAATATGCAAAATTTAATCAAATAAGATATGCAACAAAGCTGGATTAAGAATTTTGAAGAATTGGCAACCACAGAAAATCGTAAAATCACATTAGAAATAATGGAATCGGGCTTGAGCGCTATTAACACAGAAAAAGTTATTGAGTCTTCTGTATCTCTAATTGGAAATATTTTAGTAATAGAAGGAAAAGAATTCAATTTAGCAAAATTTAGAAATATAAAAGTAGTTGGTTTCGGTAAGTCTTCTTGTGAGGCAGCTTTGGCGTTGGAAAAAATTTTAGGATCTAAAATAAACGAAGGAGCTGTTATAGGGCTCAATGTTACAACTTGTGAATATATTGAAACTTTTTCTGGTACTCACCCCAGGCCTTCTAAAATAAACACAGAAGCTAGCAAAAAGATATATGAAATAATAAAAAATTCTAAAGAGGATGATTTGATTATTGTTCTTATTTCCGGCGGAGGCTCGGCTTTATTGTGCTCTACAGATATTGAATGCGAACAAGGAATAAAGCTTTATGACGCATTTTTAAAATCTAATAAAACAATAGCGGAAATAAATACAGTTAGAAAACACCTTTCATTGTTGAAGGGTGGAGGTTTAGTTAAAATTGCTTATCCTGCGACCATTGTTGGTCTTATTTTTTCCGACATCCCGGGAGATGATTTTAAAAGTGTCGCTTCCGGTCCGACCTATAAAGATGAAACTACCATAGAAGACGCAAAAAAAATAATAACAGAAAACAATTTGGGAGATTTTAATTTATTAGAAACACCCAAAGAAGATAAGTATTTTGATAAAGTTCATAATTTTGTTTTAGTTTCAAATAAAACAGCGATAGAAGCAATGGCAAAAAAAGCACGAGAATTAAATTTATCCGCAAAAATAGTTTCAACAGAATTATATGACGAAGTTGATGTGGCGATTAAAAAAATATTTTCTGCAGGAGGTGACAATACTGTTGTTTTTGCTGCTGGTGAACCCCGTATTTTGGTTCCTAAAGATGGAGGAAGAGGAGGTAGAAATCTTCATCTTGGGCTTCTGGCCATAAAAAATAAAATGATTAATAAAAATGATTCTCAAAATTCTGTTTTTATATCATTTGCATCTGATGGCATGGACAATAGTGACGTCGCTGGTGCTGTGGTTGATAAAAATACAATAGAAAAAGCAGATAAATTACTCTTAAATGTTGATGATTATTTGAGTCGTTTTGATTCATATTCTTTCTTTCAAAAAATAGGAGGGATGATTATAACTGGTCCTACTGGCGCCAATGTTTCAGACCTTATGATTCTTTTGACAAAAAATGGAAAATAAAATTACTAAAATTTTGGCGGAAGAAATTAAAGATTCACGAGGAAATCCGACTATAAAAGTAACAGTTTTTTGCGGGGACAAATTCGGCAGTTTTGCTGTGCCCTCCGGGGCATCTACGGGCGCGCACGAGGCGCGTGTTTTGCCGGTTTCTGAAGCAATTAAAAATGTAAATAAGATTATTATGCCAGCTTTGGTTGGACAAAATGTTTTAAATCAGAAAGAAATAGATAAAATTATGATTGAACTAGACGGCACTTCCAATAAAGATAATCTAGGCGGTAATTCTATGATCGGTGTCAGTATTGCTTGCGTAAAAACGGCCGCCAAAATTTCTGGTAAAGAGGTTTTTGAATATTTGCGAACATTGGCTGAGATAAGGCCATCTAGAAAAATCCCATATCTTTATATGAATTTGATAAATGGTGGCAAACATGCAAAAAATGATTTAGTTTTTCAAGAATATCATATTGTTCCAGAGACGGAAGATGTGGGGGAAGCGGTAGAGATAGGAACAATAATACAAAATACTCTCAAAGAAATAATTTTAAAAGATTTAGGTGAAGAATCTGTGTTGTTAGGCGATGAAGGAGGTTTCGCGCCTCAAATAAGCGATATAAAAACTCCGATTTTTTATTTGCGAGAGGCGATAAAGCAAAATGATTTAGAAGGCAAGGCGCATCTCGCTCTCGACACTGCGGCCACTTCTTTTTATAAAAACGGAGTGTACAAGGTTGACGGCAAAGACGTTTCCAAAGAAGAACTCTCAAATATTTATAATTCTTTGATTCAAGAATTTAATTTATTTTCCATCGAAGATCCGTTCGAACAGGAAGATTTTGATAGTTTTAGAAAATTAAAAGAAGGTAACAGCGAATTAGTGATAGTTGGAGATGATTTAACTGTTACCAATAAAATTCTTCTTAAAGAAGCGATAGAAAAAAACAGCATCAATGCAATAATTATCAAACCAAATCAAATTGGCACATTAACGGAAACTTTAGAGACAATGAAATTGGCGAGAGAAAACAACATAGAACTCATTGTGAGCCACCGAAGCGGGGAAACAGATGATGATTTTATCGCCGATCTCGCTTTTGCTTTTGGCTGTTTCGGATTAAAAGCCGGCGCTCCCGCAAAACCGGAAAGAATGGTAAAATATAAAAGATTAATAGAAATTAGCAAAACATAATTATGGATTTTGTAAAATGGTTTAGCGAGGTGGGTATTGCGGATGTTCCTATCGTGGGAGGTAAAAATGCCGCGTTGGGAGAAATGTATTCCAATCTTGTGCCGCTTGGGGTGAATGTGCCGGACGGGTTCGCTCTGACGGCAGATGCATACAGGCATTTTTTTAAGCAAACAGGTCTAGACGAAAAGATAAAACAAACTCTCTCTGACCTTGATACGAAGGATATTCGCAATCTGCAAATTCGTGGGAAAAAAGTTCGCGAAGCGATTTTGAAAGAAATTCTACCGCAAGATTTGCAAGATGTAATCGCAAAATCATACGAAAAATTGGGAGAGAAATATGGTAAAAATAGCGACGTGGCGGTTCGTTCGTCCGCGACAGCCGAAGACCTTCCCGGCGCTTCTTTTGCCGGCCAGCAGGAGACTTATCTAAATGTGCATGGTATTGAGAATGTGCTCATCTCTACAAAAAAATGCATAGCTTCACTTTTTACCGACCGAGCTATTTCTTACCGCGCGGATAAGGGATTTTCGCATTTTGATGCCGCTCTTTCCGTCGGGATTCAAATAATGGTGCGTTCCGATCTTTCGTCTTCCGGCGTGGCATTTACCATAGACACAGAAACAGGTTTTGATAAAGTTGTTGTAATTAACGGCACATATGGCCTTGGTGAATTTATCGTGCAGGGAAAAGTTATTCCTGATGAATTTATAATTTTTAAACCAGCACTGGATAATCAGAGCAAGAATCCTATTATCGGCAAAAAAATTGGCAAAAAAAATATCAAGCTCATTTATGCCAAAGATGGAACGAAACAAGAAAAAGTTTCCTTGCTAGACCAGCAAAAATTTTCTCTTACCGACACGGAAGCTATAAAATTGGCAAAATGGTGTTATCAAATAGAAAAATACTTTTCCCAAAAGCACAATCGCTATCAGCCAATGGATATTGAGTGGGCGAAAGACGGAAAAACGAGCGAGCTTTTTATCGTGCAGGCGCGTCCCGAGACGGTTATTTCCGGAGAAGACAAAAATGTATTAAAAGAATATAAATTACAAAAAACAAGCAAGATATTAGTAAGCGGCATAGCTGTCGGGTCAAAAATCGGGGCAGGAAAAGTTCGTGTTTTGCACAGTGCAAAGAATATCAATGCCTTCAAAAAAGAAGAAGTGCTGGTAACCGAGATTACCGATCCGGACTGGGAGCCAATTATGAAAATCGCGAGTGCCATCGTGACAGACAAAGGGGGACGCACTTCTCACGCCGCTATTGTGTCCCGTGAGCTTGGTATTCCTTGCATTGTCGGGTCAAATAACGCGACTAAAGCGTTAAAAAACGGCAGGAGCGTGACTGTGGATGCTTCAGGGGGGCAAGTGGGTAATGTGTATGAGGGTATTATTCCGTTTGAGATAGAGGAACATCGTCTGGACAAAATACCCAAAATAGCGACAAAAATTATGCTAAATATCGGTTCTCCCGACGAAGCGTTTAAGAATTACCATCTTCCGGTGCAAGGAGTCGGCTTGGGAAGATTGGAATTCATTATCGCTTCGCATATTCGCCTGCATCCAAACGCGCTAATTGATTACAAAAAGCTGAAATCTGGTAAAAAAACTCCAGCAATTACAAAACTGCTTAAAGAGATAGATAGTTTAACTTATCAATATAAAGATAAAACTCAATTTTATGTGAACGAGCTGGCGTTAGGCATTGCAAAGATCGGCGCCGCTTTCTTTCCGGAAAAAGTTATCATTCGTTTTTCTGATTTCAAAACCAACGAATACCGCACTCTTATTGGCGGTGAATTATATGAACCGCATGAGGAGAATCCAATGCTCGGTTGGCGCGGGGCTTCGCGATATTATGATCCAAAATTCAAAACANGAAGATATGGGACTTTCAAATGTAATTCCAATGATTCCATTTTGTCGAACTCCAGAAGAGGGGAAACAGGTTATTGCAGTAATGAAAGAAAACGGTTTAGACAGGGAGGCAGATAAAGAACTTAAAATTTATGTAATGTGTGAAATTCCTTCAAACATTCTTCTCGCTGATGAATTTCTTGAAATTTTTGACGGTATGTCTATCGGGTCCAATGACCTGACCCAGCTTGTGATGGGGCTTGATCGTGATTCTGGAATTGTCACACATATTGCCAACGAAAATAATCCTTCAGTTAAAAAGCTCGTAGCCCAAATCATTCATAAATGTAAAGAAAAAGGGAAGTATATAGGTATTTGCGGCCAGGCGCCGTCCGATTATCCAGAATTTGCGCAATTCCTCGTGGATGAAGGCATAGAAAGTATGTCACTTAATCCTGATACTGTTATTAAGATTATAATGGCACTAGGGGAAAAGAAATAAATGAAAATGCGGAGGAGGGGGTCACGTAAACCCCCTCCGCGCTGATGCTTCAAACTTTCTAGGTCAGTAGATTGGCTCGCAGACCGAGCCATCGAAAACCAGGTGTTTCGCCCGCCTCGATAGATGGATTTTCCACCACTCGGCGGCAGGAAGGTTATTCCGCTCGAGTTCTTTGATTGCTACTGACGGTACCACAGCATAGCCCCCGGTTTCTTTTACCGGGTTGCCTGTAACTACCCCTGCCAAAGGGAAGTTGTTGGGAAGCCTTTCTGCGGGCAAGGTGAGCCCCACCCACTGTTTCCGGACCTCCAGGGGTGCTTCCCCCGGAGGCACTGCCAGTATTTTAATATTAACCATGTTTCACCTCCACTTGCATATTACTAAATATTGGTAAAAAGACAAGATAGAGTTTTTTTGTGCGGGATGGGGTAATCGAAACCCCGTCTAATCCTTGGGAAGGACTCATTCTACCACTAAACTAATCCCGCATTATTTTTTTCAAACTATCTGTGCAGACTTAGAAATACTCATTCTACCACTAAACTAATCCCGCAATTAGATAAAATATAGCTTTATTTTGTCTGCTTGACAAGCGTGCTATAATAAAGATATTAGAAATTAATTTTAAAAAACATTATGAAAAACGTAACAATTTATTCAACTCCGACTTGTCACTTTTGCCATATGGCGAAGGATTTTTTTACTGCGAACAGTATTCCTTTTACTGAATACAACGTAGCAAGCGACCTTGAAAAAAGAAAAGAAATGATAGAAAAAAGCGGCCAAATGGGCGTGCCGGTAATAGTAATTGATGGTGAGCTTACCGTAGGATTTGATAAGCCGAGAATTGTTGGTTTATTGGCTCTTTAGTTTTTGTCCTCGTAGTTCAATGGATAGAACGGCTCACTCCTAACGAGCTGATCCAGGTTCGACTCCCGGCGAGGACACATAAAAGCTACATTTGGAATTGGTATTTTTTAAAATTTATGCTAAATTATATTCATGGATCCCGTTAGAAATGACGTGATACATGTTCCTTAAAGTGTCGATTGTTTTAACATTATTAGCATTAATTTCTAACGGGATGGATCCTGAATCCAAAAAATTGCTAGAGGAGACTTATTCTTTAGCGGAGGAAAATAATAAAATGCTACGCGCCATAAGGCGCTCAATGCTTTGGTCACGTATTACGAGTACTTTATATTGGGTACTTATAATTGGTATTTCTGTCGGGGCTTTTTATTTTATTCAGCCATACTTGGAGCAATTGATGGGTGCTTATAGCGACGCAAAAAGCAACCTTGATAACATCGGTTCTTTGTTGAGAAAATTTCAAAATTAAAATTGCCTGGGTAGCTCAGTTAGTAGAGCATTCCCCTGAAGAGGGAAGGGTCGGCAGTGCGATCCTGCCCCCAGGCACAAAAACGAAGTTTTTGTGAGCCGGAGCGCGACGGCGCGAGGTGGGGTCGCGAGATTTTTTAGCAAAAAAATACTTGTGACCAAAAGTGTTTCTTAGATTGATTTGACCTCTTTTCTTTGTCCACCTTTTTGATTTTGATAGTGAGCAGACCGTGGCGCTCGGTTGCTTCAACTTCTTCCGGTTCCACTTCCGCGGGAAGCGATATGGTACGGGAAAATTTTCCCCAATAAAGCTCTTTGGCAAAATAATTATCTTCGTCAATCGTTCTGGATTCTTCGCGCTTGCCACGAATGGTAATCATGTCTCGAGAGACCGATAGTTCCAAATCTTCCGGCTTAACTCCGGCGACCATTGTCTGAATAATGATATCGGTCGGCGTTTGAAAAACATCAATGGATAATTCCGCCTCGTCGTTTTCTTCCTCAATCCAATTATTCCCGTTTTTTTTATCCCCCTTCACTCCTTTTAACAGGTAATCCTTTTTGGGTTCCCCGTGCTCTTCTTCCATGCCCATACTTCCGGTTAATCTCTCAAAAAAACTTCTTTTTTTATTTTCCATAAATTTTTTAGTTAATTAATATTAATAATTACTCGCTCATTCTTCTGACTTTTTCAAAAAGCAGCATAATAATAATTGTAACGACCCACAAGAACGCGAACACTTTCAAAAAATCATTTCCATTATTCTTTATTATAAAAAAATTAAAAACGCTATGCAAGGCGATGGCAACTAAAAAACCAATAAAAAGATACCATTTTTTCTTCCATTTTTCCATATAAAACGAAAGCCCCATGGCAATACCTATTGTTCCGCTTGAAACAGTGTGCAAAAGAGTGGAGCCGAGAAATCTAAGTTGTCCGAGCGAAGCAATGGCAACCAAACTCGTCGTTTCATTTGCGAAGAATGGTTTGATTAAAAAAAAAGCGTTTTCCAGCGCGGCAAAACCTAAAGCCGCGGTAATGAGATAAATCGGCCAATCTACCGGTTCATCTGCGTAGTTTGTTTTATAAAGAATGATTAAAACGGCCAGATATTTCAGTATCTCTTCCGCGCTGGCCCAGAGAATGAGCTCTATTCCCTGCGAGCCTACATAGGATTGTATTAATTTTTGAACTGGCAAAACGATTGCAACCGCCAGCATGCCCATAATAAATACGATAGCAAGCAATCCTTTGGGTTCGGGATTTTCCTCTTCTTTCATCCAAAACCACAGCCACAAAAAGGAAGGAATAATTCCGCCTAGAAATGCCAGAATTAAAATTTTTGGGTTACTTGCTAAGACGGCCATTTTTCAACCATTAGAAGACTTTTTTCTTTTAAAGGTAGCATCGACCAAATTTCTTCCGTGACAAACGGCATAAAAGGATGAAGAATCTTTAGACATTCAGCCCAAATTAAAGCTAAAGCAATTTTTCTCTCTTCCGCTTTCTTCCCTCCATTTTTTATAATTTTTTTGCTTTCTTCTATTATTTCATCAGCAAATCTATGCCAAACATATTGGTAAATTTTTTCCGAAGCCAAATGAAAACGATAGTTTTCCATATCCGCCGTTATCTCTTCCGCAATTTCATAAAACTCTTTTGTAAGTTTATTTTGAATACTGCTTTCAAAATCGTTTTCATCAACATTGTCCGAAATGAAACGGGTAATATTCCAGATTTTATTCGCAAAATTTTTATAACCTCTGATTTTATCCTCCGAAATTTTTGAATCCGTGCCCGGGGCCGTGCCGACAACAAGCGCCATACGCCCCGCATCGGCGCCGAACTTGTCCGCTATGTCAAGCGGGTCAATGCCGTTGTTTAAAGATTTGGACATCTTGCGTCCCTTAATGTCGCGGACGGTGCCGTGCAAAAATACCTTTCTAAAAGGTATTTCGCCCAGAGCGTATTGCGACATTAAAACCATTCTGGCCACCCAGAAGAAAAGTATTTCATATCCTGTTTCTAAAACATCTGTTGGATGGAATGTTTCCAAATCTTTTGTCTTTTCTGGCCAGCCAAGGGTAGAGAAAGTCCACAGACTGGAGGAAAACCATGTGTCCAAGGTATCTTCATCTTGTTTCCAATTATCGTTACCCGGAGTCTTCATTCCAACATAAATTTCTTCTTTACCAGCCGTGAGTGTGGTCGAACGATACCACACTGGTACTCGATGTCCGTACCAAATCTGACGTGAAATACACCAATCACGCAGGTTTTCTACCCAATGGAAATACGTTTTTGAAAAATAATCAGGAATAATCTTGATTTTTTCTTTTTCAAACGGTTCACGCATTAGATCTTTTAATGTTTTATTGTCGCGTTCTTTAATTGGTTTATTAACATCGATAAACCATTGGAGTTTTGGTAATGGTTCTATTATTCCACCAGTTCGTTCTGCGGTAGAGATATTTTGCTTCACCTCCTCCTCTTTTTCTAAAAGATTTTCACTGCGAAGCCAACTTACAATAATTTCTCGCGCTTCTGTAGTCTTTTTACCCAGTAAATTTTCTCCGCCGATAGACATTTTGGCGTATTCATTTATAACTTGAGGCCTAGGAAGACTATGTCTATCAGCCATTTCCCAGTCAATTATGGAGTGTGCCGGAGTGACGCCGAGCGCGCCGGTGCCGAATTCCGGATCCACTTCTTTATCGGCGATAATTTTTATATGCAAAGGCACTCCGCAAAATATCACATCATATTCTTTGCCGACAAACTGCTCATATCTCTTGTCATCAGGGTGAATTGCCACGGCCACATCTCCAATTTTTGTCTCAGGCCTGCTGGTTGAAATAGAAATAGGAAAGTCCTTGCTATATTTAAAAGTATAAAGTTTTGCATTGCGTTCTTCGTAGACTATCTCATCATCGGAGATTGTAGTTTGTCCTTTTGGATCCCAGTTCACAATTCTGTTTCCGCGGTAAATCAAGCCGTCATCATACATTTTTTTAAATATCGTGTTCACCGCCAAATTTCTTTTCTCATCTAGGGTAAAGGCCTCCCGAGACCAATCGCACGACGCACCCATTACTCTCATCTGGGATGTCATGATATTTTTGTTCTTTTCCACAAATTCATCAATTCGTTTCAATAGTTCCTCGCGACCCAAGTCATATCTGGATTTTCCCTCTTTTTTGTATATTTCCTTTTCAACTTTTGACTGAGTCGCTATAGCGGCGTGGTCGGTGCCGGGTAACCATAGAGTTTTGAAGCCCCGCATGCGTTTATAACGAATCATAATATCTTCAATCGTTAAAAAAAGCGCATGTCCCATGTGTAATGTTCCGGTAGCATTAGGCGGAGGCATCATTATGGTAAATGTTTCTTTTCTGTCGTCAGGCAGGTTGTCAGGATTAAAGAAGCCACTTTCTTCCCAGAGCTTATAGATTCTGTTTTCTGTTGTTTTAGGGTCATAGGGTTTCAGCAATTTCTCATCCATGCCTCAATAATATCATATTTACCCGTCCTCTGGCGAGGCTAAAGCCTCAAATTACCAACTGCTTTTACGCTATCCATTTCCGGGACTTTTTTTTTATTTTTTATATAATTTAAATACCCAGCAACGCCAATCATCAAGGAGTTGTCTCCAGTTAATTCTTTGGGCGGGAATAAAAGTTTTATTTTACTGCCGGCTTGCCCCGCCTTGGCGGTGGTTATTTTTTTGATTTCATTTTTCAGATGTTTGTTTGCCGAAACCCCTCCGGCGACGATAAGGGTTTTGATTTTATATTTTTCAATTGCCTTAGCCGTTTTGTGAACGAGGCATTCTATGGCGGCGTTTTCAAATTCGAGCGCTATTTGTGCTTTTGTTTTTTGGTCAAGTTTTTTTATTAAATTTATATCTCTAATTAAATAAAGAACTGCTGTTTTTAATCCAGAAAAAGAAAAATCAAAATTTTTACTATGCAACATCGGGCGGGGTAGGGAAATTTTAGCATGAGAAGAAGTAGAAGATTTTTTATGGTCTGGCTGGGAGAGGGACCCAGGGAACCGAGGACCTAAAAAATTTTCTACTTCTTTAAGGTGCTCGCGTTCTTTTTCTGCCAATTTAGAAATTTGTGGTCCGCCTGGATAGGGAAGACCTAACATTCGTGCGACTTTATCAAATGCTTCACCGACCGCATCATCTAAAGTTTCTCCGATGATTTTATAATCCATCCATTTTTTTATAAGAACCAATTCTGTGTGACCGCCGGACACCAGCAAAGAAAGAATCGGATATTTTATCTCCGGAATCTCAAATTTTTTTTTATCTTTTATAAAAACAGAAAATATATGTCCTTCCATGTGGTTCACGGACATGATGGGCACTTTCCATTGTTTTGATAATTCTTGCGCAAAAGTAATTCCTGTCCAAAGTGTTGGTTCCAGTCCGGGACCACAAGTTACAGTTATGAGATCAATAGGATTTTTTTCTTTTTCAAGTTCTGCTTCTTTAAGTGTTTTTTCTAAAATAATGGGCAAATTTTTTATATGTTCTCTTTTTGCCAACGCTGGGAAAACTCCGCCATGGGGGATATGAATACTAATCTGTGAAGATACATTGTTTGCTAAAACTTTAAAAGAAGCATTTGTCGCGCTCTCCCTTGCCCCGTCTGAATGGGCGGGGTGAACTTCCATTATGCTTATTCCCGTGTCGTCACAACTTGTTTCAATGCTCAAGATTTTCATAAAAGTATGGTTTTGGTGACCTAATTATACACTTTGCACGAACTTTTTTCGAACAAAATCCCGCACCCCGCCACAAAATGTCTGGGGTAAATGAGGCGGGGTGCTAAATGCGGACTCGCCCGCGCGGAAGATCCGCTATGTGAAAAAGTCAAGCATTTCGGTAAATGGTTTTGGCGAAATTCGGGTGGGGGCTTCCTTTCGCAAAAGAAATACAAAAATGGTAAAATCTTTCTATGAAAGATTTTGACTCTTGGAACAAGGAAAAGAAAAGTTTAGAGAATGTCGGTCACGACATTCTCGTTTTTCACGAGCGAGAAATTTGGTGGTGCTCAATCGGTATAAACCTTGGTGATGAACAAGACGGGAAGAATAAATTGTTTGAAAGGCCAGTGTTAATTTTGAAAAAGTTTAATAATAAAGTGGCTTGGGTTTTGCCGATGAGCACCAAACCGAAAGACGGAATCTATTATCATAATTTAGAACATGAGGGAAAAGTATTTACTGTTATTCTCTCTCAACTACGCTTAACAAGTGTTAAAAGATTCCGTCGATTCGTGAGAAAAATTTCTCCGCACCAGTTTGAGCTAATACAGAATAAATTGGTAAATTTCATAAAAAAGCCATAAAACGAACGAAGCCCCCTTGCGGGGGCTTCTCGGTTGGACTAATGTCCATTTGTATCTCTAGTATAGCAAGCGGTTGCCATAAGTCAAGCGAATATTTGAATACTAAAAAAGTGCTATAATGACAGCATGAAATCGGAAAATAAAATATGTCAAAATTGCAAAAAGGGATTTATTGTTGAACCGGATGATTTTGGATTTTATGAAAAAATTAAAGTTCCTCCACCAACTTTTTGTCCTGAATGTAGAATGCAGAGGCGTATGACTTGGCGTAATGAACGAACTTTACATAGAAACAAATGCGCTAAAAGTGGACAAAATGTAGTAAGTTGTTTTTCTAAAGATTCTCTGTTTACTGGATATATATATATTGGACCACATCCTTCTTATCGTGGTTCACGTATGCCAGAAAAATATTTAAATAAATTTAAATTATTATAAAATCAAATGACAAAATTGGATAAAATTATAAAATATAGCTGGTAGGTGCTGATAATAATTCCTTTTATTTTTGCCTTCGGGGTGTATGAAAATAATGATTACAAAATAAATAATGAGGAAGCAACTCAAGAAACACAAAACTACTCACAGCAGGAAATGAAGGAAGCTATTATTTATTTCAATCAATCTGAAGAGTTTGACAAAGCTTTATTATTAGCAAAAGAATATGTGTCGCTTTACCCTGAAGATACTGAAGGGTGGGTACACAGGGGATATGCTTATTTTAATCTAGGACAATGTGTGGAAGCATCTGCTGATTTGTATCATGGTTCAGTCAATGGCAACAAAGATGCTAGCGAATTTCTGGCTATGGTTGCAAATAGTGATATGTGTAAAGAAGCTACGAAACCTTAATTTATGAACAAACAAAAATATTTTCTTTACGCACGAAAATCAACGGAAGATGACGATAAGCAGGTCATGAGTATTGAAGCTCAACTTTTTGAGCTTCGTGAATTCGCGCGTAAAGAAAATCTTGAAATTTTACAAGAATTTCAAGAGTCGAAAAGCGCAAAGAAGCCCGGGCGAGAAGAATTTGCAAAAATGTTGGCGTTCGTGGAAACTTCAAAAGAACCGATAGGTATACTCGCTTGGCATAGAAAGTCTGACCGTCTAGCGAGAAATAGCATTGATGGGGGTCGCATCATTTATGCCGTAGACACTTCTAAAATTGTCTCTTTGCGTTTTCCAACATTTTGGTTTGAACCGACACCGCAGGGGCTGTTTATGCTTCAAGTGGCGTTCGGACAAAGCAAGTATTATTCTGATAATCCTTAGAGATTTCGCAGGATTTATAAATATGCTATATTAAAAATACACCAAAAAGAGCAATTTGCTAAGTTCGATAGTCGACGCAAGCCACATCGCAAGATGTGGTCTTTTTCGTATATGGGGGCTTTGTATGCTTCTCGTGCTAGCTCTAAAAGGTGACCCTACCGGGAATCGAACCCGGATTACCGGCTTGAAAAGCCGATGTCCTAACCGTTAGACGATAGGGCCATTAACTATCCTTAAAAATATATCATTTTTGGGCTTAAATGCAAAATAAAAAACACCAGAAAAGAAAAACGCCTCAATAACAACAAGGTCAAGCACTTGTTGTTAAATATAATCTTATTGCTTATAATTCTTTATTAAATGGACAAAAAACAGGAACTGGAAAATCTTAATAATAAATGGAGGGAGGAATGCGAATGCGAACTTAAAAAAACTGCGACGCAGGCAGTACCGGGGGTTGGGAATGAAGACGCGGAGATTGTTTTTATCGGGGAGGCGCCCGGTAAAAAAGAAGATGAAATGGGAGAGCCTTTTGTCGGAGCCGCCGGAAAATTTCTAAATGAAATGCTCGGGTTAATAAATTTAGAAAGAAATGATGTTTATATTACAAACATTGTAAAGTACCGCCCGCCGAACAATCGCGACCCTCTGCCAGAAGAAAAATCTGCCTGTCGAACATGGCTTTTGAAAGAGCTTAAAATAATCTCGCCCAAGCTTATCATTTTCCTTGGCCGTCACGCGATGAATAATTTTTTTCCGGATTTGCAAATTTCCGGCGCTCATGGCAAATTATTAATCAAGCCATTTAAGGATATGTCCACAAAATACTTTTTCCCTCTTTATCATCCGGCCGCGGCATTGTATGACGGCTCTATGCGCGAAGTTTTGATGGAAGATTTCAAAAAAATTCCAAAGGTCTTGAAAGAAATTGATAAACGACAAGCATAAGGTGCATTTAGAAAATATGTTTAAAAAAGAAAAAATTAAAATAATAATTCTAGCCGCCGGAAAAGGAAAACGGATGCAAAGCGATTTGCCGAAGGTTTTGTCTCCTCTTAAGGGGACGCATATGATAGGGCATCTTTTGGAAACCATAGGAAAAGTAACGAAAGAAAAACCAATAGCAATAATCGGACATCAAGCGGAACTTGTCAAAAAAGAACTTGGGGATTCTTGTTTCTACGTCTTACAAAAAAAACAGCTTGGAACAGGCCACGCGGTGATTTGCGCCCAAAATGCCTGCAAAAAAGCGAAACATCTTCTTGTTCTTTCGGGTGATCAACCATTTATTTCCGAAAAAACCTTAAAAAACCTGATTAAAAAACACCTGCATTCAAAAGCGAAAATAACTTTCGCCGCAACCAAAGTTCCAAATTTTGAAGATTGGCGAAAAGGCTTCAAAACTTTTGGAAGAATTTTGAGAAAAAACAAAAAAATAATAGGCATAAAAGAATACAAAGACGCCAATGAAAAAGAAAAAAATATCAAGGAGATTAATACTGGCTGTTATGTTTTTGACGCAAAATGGCTTTGGAAAAATTTAGGGAAAATAAAAAATAAAAATATCCAAAAAGAATATTACTTGACGGATTTGTTATGTCTTGCTTCAAATAAAAACGGCAAGGTGGAGACCGTCAAGATAAGGCCTCGTGAAGCGCTGGGAGCCAATACAAAAGAAGAACTTGAACTATTAGAGAAGCTGGTAGTATAATAAAAAAATGCAAAACCCTTTTCAAAACGCAATGGCGCAGTTGAGCAAGGCCGCTCAAATTAAAAATTTTGGTGATGAATTCATTACCCGCCTCCGCCAGCCCGACCGCGATATCAGAATTTCAATTCCCGTCAAAATGGACGACGGCTCTTTAAAAATCTTTGAGGGCTACAGAGTAGAATACAATAACGCTCTCGGGCCCTACAAAGGCGGAATCAGATACCATCCGGACACTGAAATAAATGAGGTGAAAGCGCTCGCTTTTTGGATGACGATAAAATGCGCCGTGGCAAATATCCCCATGGGTGGAGGCAAGGGCGGAATAACGGTTGACCCGAAAAAATTGTCCAAAGAAGAATTGGAACGCCTCTCGCGCGGATGGGTGCAAAAACTTTCTGATATATTGGGCCCGCGCAAAGATGTCCCTGCGCCGGATGTAAACACTACGCCAGAAATAATGGCTTGGATGACGGACGAATTTGAAAAAATTACCGGAGACAAAACACGAGCGACGTTTACCGGCAAGCCGATTGAAAACGGTGGCTCGGCGGGCCGAGGACCAGCAACAGGGCTTGGCGGTTTTTATGTTTTTGATTCATTACGCGCGCAGATTGGACTTCCAGAAAAATGCAAAGTAGTTGTTCAGGGTTTCGGCAATGTGGGAAGTAATGCAGCTCGTATTCTCGCAGAAAATAGCCATATAGTGATAGCAGTTTCTGATTCCAAAAGCGCCATATTAAAAGAAGATGGATTGGACTTGGCAAAAGTTGAAGCCCACAAGAAAAACACAGGCAGTTTGAGAAATTTTCCGGGAGCAAAAAATATTACTAACGAAGAATTGCTTGAACTCCCCTGCGACCTCCTGGTACCCGCGGCATTTGAAAATGTGATAACTAATGCGAACGTCTCAAAAATCAAGGCTAAGGCCATTCTAGAGCTTGCTAACGGCCCCATAACTCCGGAAGCCGATGAAATCTTATTCCGAAAAAATATACCGGTGATACCAGATGTTTTAGCCAATTCTGGCGGGGTAACTGTCTCCTATTTTGAATGGAAACAAAACCTCAAAAATGAGCATTGGACAGAAAAAGAGATCAACGCAAAACTTTTGCCTATGATGCAGGATGCCGCGCAAAAAATATTTGAAAAAGCCAAAGAAAATAAAATTTACCTCCGCATGGGCGCATTTATTTTGGCGCTTGAAAAAATTAAGGAAAAAATGCTATAAATAAAGGACGCGCGGTTAGCTCAGTTGGTAGAGCGTGTCTTTGACGTAGACAAGGTCATAGGTTCGAACCCTATACCGCGCACCAAATGAAACGATGTTTATTTTATACACTATATAACATATAATGTTAAATGAATATAGTTCACCCGTCCGTTTGATTATTTCAAAAAGGAGGAGCAAATGAACAAGAAAAAGGGCAATATACTGGCTTGCGTTCACGAGATGGGTGTTCATCTCGCGATGATGAAAGCAGCTACCAGGGAGCTACGTTCAGGTATCCTTGACGACCGTTTAAAGTTTCTTGGTGACAATCTCGATTTGGTTGGGAAAAAACTGCGGGAAGCCCTTGTGGCTGCAAAAATGGGCAATTCCTCGGTTGTACTCAAGGCTCTTTTTGATGAGGAGATAGAATTTAAGTGAAGTTGACCCGCTAAATTAACGATGCAAAGCTCGTTGAAAGCGGGTTTTGTATTGTTTAATTTCTTTTAAAATACTAGAAAATCCTGTTCTAATTCTGTATAATCAACTCACATGGAAAAACGATTTTTAAATGTTCACCCGGATGTGTTGAAATTGGGGGTAGTCAGTTTTTTGACTGATGTCAGTTCGGAATCCATTTTTTCGGTTTTTTCTATATTCTTTACCGTGGTGGTCGGCGCCTCTGCTTCGCTTTTGGGCTTGATTGAGGGTTTCGCGGATTTTTCCGCTTCTTCCCTGGATTATTTTGCCGGTTGGTTGTCGGACAAGACAGGGAAAAGAAAAAATCTTGCTTTAGCCGGCTATGGTTTTTCAACTTTGGCGAAAATATCATTACTGCTCGGAACTTCCGCTTTTTTTCTCGCTATATTCAGAATAATTGAACGCCTGGGCAAAAGCTTCCGCGGTCCGCCAAGGGATGCGTGGCTTTCAGCCGTGGCTGATTCCTCCACTCGTGGATATGTTTTTGGCTTGCATAAAGCTTTTGACAAAGGGGGAGCGATTCTTGGGCCGCTTATTGCGTATTTTTTGCTTCTTTATTTGGGCCAAAGTGAAAGCACATTTCGTTTGATTTTTACTATTGCTGTTGTTGGTGCGGTGGCAGCTGTTGTTGTTTTGTCGTTCATGAAGGATCGTCCGGGAATTTCACACGAGCGAGAAAACATATTTAAAGCCTGGGGAACCCTGAGCAATGGATTCAAGTTATTTCTTATCCCAGCTGGAATATTTTCTTTAGCGTATTTTAGTTTTGGTTTTCTTCTTCTCAAAGCATACCTCGTGGGTTTTGCGGTAAAGGACGTGGTTTTGCTTTACGCGCTATTTAATATTTCTTTTGTAATTTTCTCGGTACCTATTGGTAAATTAGGAGATTGGATTGGTAGAAAATATATCATTATTTTTGGATATTTATCTTATATCATAATGTCTTTAGGTTTTATTTTTGCAAAAGAAAAATGGGAAATAATTATTTTGTTTTTGTTATTTGGTATTTTTTACACGATTGATGAAGCTCAAGGAAAAGCGTTTATTTCTGACATAGAAACGGACAGGAGAGCAACGGCTATTGGTATGTATAATTTTGTAGTTGGGCTTATATATTTGCCGGCTTCAGTTATCGCAGGAGCATTATGGGTTTTTAATCCAGCTTACGCTTTTATTTTTGCCGCGATTGTAGCATTTATTGCAATGAGCGTTTTCATTTTTCTCCAGCCGAGAATTTTGCAGAAATAATCAATGTGTTCTAACATAAAAGCACGGAGGGTTGGCAGAATGGTAATGCACTGGTTTCGAAAACCAGCGGGAGCAATCCCTTACAGGTTCAAGTCCTGTACCCTCCGCCAAAATTGAAAATCGGAATTCAAATTTCCGCCAAAAATTGTGCTATACCAAATCTCCTCTCTGCATTCTACTGAATTTTTCAGAAAAATCGCTTAATTCATTAAATACAAAAACCCAGTAGATTCTCTCATACTGGAATGCGGGCGGGATTCGCTTCCGTTTCTTTCGGAAAAAATTTGGCGGCTACTACTGGCCGGTATCCCAAATCCTAGACACATTTTCTCTTCTAGCAGAGTAAAAGACTTTATTTTTATACTTTTTGTTCTTCATATACTCTTTTGAGTAAAGGGAAATCTTTTTCTAGTTCGTTTAGAATAAATTCCTTTTCTTTCTTTGGAAGAGAAGAATATATGATAATTTCTTTGAAATGATTAATATATATAGCAATTTCTTCTATATTTTGAATATGGAGTAACGCAAGTTTAAGCATACGAAGTATACATCCCTCGCGAGTTGCACACACAAGAGCGAGATTTTCTTGAGGTAAATAATCAAGCTTTGGGTTATATATTTTCCAATTATAGTTTTCATCTAATTCTTTGGGGCCAAAAAAATCAACAAAGTATAGGTTGCCATTGGTGTCCAAAATGAGATTTGCAAGTTTTAAGTCTATTCCATAGGGAAGTTGCGAAAAAGATTGCCCAAAGTATATTTTTTGTTCTAAATTTTGATGAGCTTCGTTAGTTAATGTATATATTATTTTTTGTATGACTGCCAGTTTCTCAAAACGGGCCGTTTCAGGATCCTTGAACATTCGTTCAGCATCCGCGGCATTTACAAGTTCCTCGTAGGAAAAGATAACGTTTTCATCTTTGATTGAAATTGCTTCGGAATAAAATATATTTGGAACATCCCAACCATACTTTTTTAAAATTTCTCGATAGGGCAACAGTCTTAGGCACAGAGATTTGGCCTCCTTTATAGTTAATTGTTTTTTAACCCCACATCTTTTCCAGACAACTCTTGTGGCAGCATTGTCTTTAATTATTTCCAACGCGCTTACTCTGGATTGTCTTCCTTCACTGAATATCATTGGTGGTATTTCAAAATTAATACCAGGGTTATTTTTTATGAATGCCAGCTTTTCTTCTTCGCGGATATCATTTCTTTCTAATTGGACGTGTAACTTATATTCTTGCTTCATTATTTTGTATGCATCGCTAAATATATATCCTCTAGTGCTCGAACTGCGTCACCGGCGGCGATGTTATTTTGATGATATAGAACATTGGTGCAATCACCCGCCGCCCAAATGCCCGGGACTTTTGTTTTCTGAGACCATGCATCAATTTCTATTCTTCCTATTTTATCAAGGGGGATTAGTTCCTTCACAAAATTAGTATTTGGAATTTGCCCGATTTCTACAAAAATACCCGCGACTTTCAATATTTTTTCTTCCCCAGTATTTTTATCCTTGTAAACCAATCCGTCCACGAATTTATCTCCCAGTATCTCCAAAATTTCCACATTTTTGATGGCTGACATTTTTGGGTTTTTTAGCACTTCTTCAACCGTGATTTCATCCGCGCGAAAAGTATCGCTTCGGTTTAGAAGCGTGACAGACTTGCAATAAGCGAGGAGTTGGGCGGCCGTTTCAAAAGCGGCATTGCCTCCGCCGATAACAGCCACATCCATATCGGTAAAAAGGGGGCCATCGCAGGTGGCGCAATAGGTGAGGCCTTTATGTTCAAGCTTGTCTGCATTTTTAGCCGTGAGTTTTCTGTGTCCGCTACCGCTGGCGATTAAAATTGTTTTGGTCAGGAATTCTTTTCCAGATTCTGTCTTTATGGAAAATTCTTTGCCAGTTTTCAATATAGTATTTACTTTTTCTCCTTCTTTAACTTCCAAACTATCGCCAGTGTTTGCTAGCACATGCTCTTTAAAATTTTTAGCAAGCTCATTGCCGGAAATTGAAGAAGTTCCAATCCAATTATAAATTTTCTCTGAAACTACGCTTTGTCCGCCCCATTCGGAAGTTATGAAAAGCGTTTTTAATCTTTTGCGGGCGGCATAAATAGCCGCCGCGCTGCCAGCCGGCCCGCCCCCGATAATTATTAAATCGTATGTCATATATTTATATTATACACCAAGGGTCAAGCTTTTGACAAAAATAATTTTTAGATATATAGTTTTATCCAGAAGGAGGTGTCACAATGGAAAAATTTCCGGTTCCCCCTGTTCTTCCCAGCCTAAGGCTGGTCATTCCATTGTCAGAAGAGACCGATTTATCGGCAGGGGAAGCAATCCCTAACGAAGAGCCGGCGATTTTTAAAAGAATTGAAAATTTGCTCAACGGGAAAAGATATAGTTCTTTGCGTTACTGCTGTGGCGGAAGGGGATCAAAGGCCCGAAAAAAAACGGGGGAAAAGCACAATCGTCAAAGGCCTCGCGGGAAACCGTGAGGCCTGATTTTTTTAACTTATTTTTTATTGCGCCTCAAAAAAGCTGGGACGGCGCTCCAGTCGTCGCCGTCGTCCTCTATAATTTCTTCTTTTACTTCTTTCTTTTCCGTCTTTTTTACAAAATCATTGTTGCTTATGTTGCCGTTTTGGAAACTATTGTGTATCTCTTTTTTTGCCGTGGCCGGATTTTCGTCTTTTAAGAGCTGACTTACAATTGTTCCGCTAAAGAGATTTTTGCGAGGCATATCGGCAGGAAAGCTGGTGGCGATAACCGTAACTTTTATTTCTCCCTTTTTTAATTTTTCATCGCGGATTGTGCCGAAAATTACCTTCGCGTCTTTATCAATTGACTCGGTAATTATTTTTGCCGCTTCCTGAATTTCATTAATAGTCAAATCGTCTCCGCCGGAAATAGCGAAAAGCACTCCTTTGGCGCCGTGGATAGAGACTTCAAGGAGTGGCGAATTGATGGCGGATAGAGCTGCTTTTTCCGCGCGTTTTTCGCCGGAAGCGCCGCCAATGCCCATTAACGCCGAACCGGCATTGGCCATAACCGCTTTAATATCCGCGAAATCAACATTTATGATGCCGGGAGTGGTAATTAAGTCGGAAATGCCTTCTACCGCTTGGCGCAGTATGTCGTCGCACTTGGCGAAAGCGTCTTTAAAATTGGTGTTTTGTTCAGCCAATTGAAGCAATTTGTCATTAGGAACTATAATTATGGCGTCCACTTCTTTTGCCAAATCCTCAATGCCTTTTTCCGCGATTTTCATTCGGTGATTGCCCTCAAAAAAGAAAGGTTTTGTCGTCACAGCCACGGTAAGAATGCCCTGCTCTTTCGCTGCTCTAGCGACAATCGGCGCCGCGCCGGTGCCGGTGCCTCCGCCCATTCCGCAGGCCAGGAAAATCATATCCGCTCCTTTAACGACATCTTGAATTTCAGATTTTGTTTCTTCGGCGGCTTTTTTCCCGATCTCCGGATCCATGCCTGCGCCGAGGCCTTTAGTCAAATTTTTTCCGATGTGAATTTTTTTCTCCGCCAGCGAGTGATGCAAGTCTTGCGTATCGGTATTCATGCAGATAAAAGAGACGCCTTTAACTTTTGAATTTATCATATGGTTCACGGCGTTTTTTCCAGACCCTCCGATTCCGATAACCATAATGCGGGCGAAACTCTGTATCTCTTGGTTTATTTTTGGCATAATAATACATTACCATCTAAATAAAAAAAAGCAAATTTTTTGCTTTTTCTAAAATCTAACGTCTAAAACCCAACTTACGGCATTAGCTGTTTTAAGCTTGACTTGAGCGTGTTTTTCAGCTCTTTTAAAATCTTTTTAAAAGAGCTGCCAGAATAACCTCCGCTATCTTTTCCGGAAGTTAAAAGGCCTAAGGCGGCGAAATAAGACGGGTCGCGAAGTTTGGTTTTGACATTGCCGAAGATTTCAGTAGACCCGATAGCAGAGGGAAGTTTTAGAACAGATTTTGATAATTCCGCCAAGCCGGGAGTATTCGCGCCGCCGCCCACAAATACCATGCCCGCCGGCAAAAGTTCTGCCCTTTTTATTTTTTTCAAATTATTTTCTATTGATTCAAAAATATCGCAGAGACGCGCTTCAATAATTTCATCCAGTTTTTTCTTTGAAAATTCTTCGGCAACATTTCCAAGCTTTAATTCTTCCGCTTTTTCTAACGGGATTTTGAATCCAAGAGCAATGTCATTGGTAATATCTGAAGAGCCGATGGAAAAAGTGTGAACGGACATTAATAATCCATTCTCAAAAACCGAAAGAGAGGTCGTCTGGTCGCCTATATTAACTAGGGCCACCCCGACAATTTTTTGTTTTTCGGATAAAACAACACCGCTCTCGGCGATTGGGGCGGCGATGACGTCTATTATTTCCATACCGGCTTCCGCGATAACTTCGAGCAAATCTTCCAAATGCACGATAGAATAAGTGACAAAAAAAGCTTTAGCTTCAAGCTTGGTTCCGCGCAGGCTCTCCAGCCGGCCCAAAACCTCTTTTCCATCGAGCCGGAAGGAGACAGGATACATATGAATTATTTTTTTATTACCGACGCTTAAATTATCTTCGCAATCTTGCAACGCCTTGTTTATATCTAAATTTGTCACTTCGCCGTCAGCTTTGGAAATAATCGCCTCGCCAGAGCTTATTTCTCCGCGCAGAGATGCGCCGGAAAGCGAAACGAAACCGCGTTTTATTTTTAGACCTGAAGATTTTTCCGCCATTTGAATAGCCGCTCTTACTGAGCTTGCAACTTGGGTCGGATTGACAACATAGCCATGCCGAAGGCCCTCCGTAGCACTTTCACCGACGCCAATAACTCTAAGATTTGTTTCTCCCTTTAGAAATTCTCCGACCACGACTCGCGTCCTGGACGATCCCACATCTATTCCGACAGAAATATTTTTGATCATACCTTTTTTCCGCTTCCTCCATTCTACTACTATGTTCCATTCCTTTCAAATGAAGCATTCCGTGGATAACTAAAAAGCCCAAAAATCGCTCAAGATTTTTGTTGAATTTTTTGGCTTCTCGTCTTGCGACAGCGGGACAAAGTATAATTTCGCCACTCTGCTTGGTTAAAGCGAAAGACAGAATGTTCGTCGGTTTATCTTTATGTCTATATTTTTTATTTAACTCTCTAGATTTTTTTTCCGATACCGGGGCGATTGAAAGTTCATACTCTCTGCCTAGGATAGAGTTTTTCTATTTCCTTTCTTCGGGTCATCCTTTTGAGCGCACTTTTTTTGACCTTGAGTTTTGATTCCTTCCGGATATTATAACGGGCGCTTTTGACCTTGCGGATGATTCCGGACTCCTGGATGCGGCGTGAAAAACGGCGCAAAACACTTGCATTGTTTTCGTTCGGATTTTTCTTGATTTCTATTACTGTTTTTGCCATATAACCCTAAGATTATCATAAAAAAGATTTTTAGCAAGTTTTTTATGGGCTTTTTACGTTTTTATTGACTTTTTTATGAAAAAATATAATATGCATATATGATAGAAGATTATATAACTGAAGAAAAAAAAGAAGCTCTTCTGACCGAACTGAAACGCTTGAAAGGTCCGGAAAGAAAAGAAATTTTGGAGAATTTGGAGTACGCCAAATCGTTGGGTGACTTGTCGGAAAATGCGGAATATCATCAAGCTCGCGAAGAGCAAGGCAAACTGGAGGAGCGTATCGCTAAAATAGAAAAAATCTTGCAATCTTCGCGCATCGCAAAGGGTGGCGGGGGAGAGCTTATTGAAATTGGCTCTAAGGTGCTTGTGCAAAAGAAGGGCTCCAAAGAACAGAGAAATTATGTTATAGTGGGATCTGAAGAAGCGGATATGGTCAAAGGAAAAATTTCAAACCGTTCACCTATCGGTCTCGCGCTTTTTGGCAAAAAGAAAGGTGATAACGTTTCTTTCAAAACTCCGAATGGATTGGTTGATTACAAAATAATAAGCGTTTCCTAAACAAATTAATAATGTCTTCAATTGATGAAATTAGGGACATCCGAATAAGAAAACTAAAACTCTTAAAGGATAAGGGAATAAACCCGTATCCCGCAGATTCAAAAAAAGAAATAACTCTGAAGCATGCCGCAGATAATTTTGAAGATCTGGAAAATAAAAAAGAAGCAAAGTGGATTGCCGGCAGAGTTATGTCTATTCGCGGGCAGGGCGCGATTGTTTTTTTTACCCTAAATGACGGAACAGGAACTTTTCAAGGTTTGCTCAAAAAAGATATTTTGAGCGATGAAAAATTCGATTTTTGGAACGAAGTAGTTGATATTGGGGACTTTGTAGAGGGACAAGGGACTTTTTTTAAAACCAATAGGGGAGAAAAAACAATAGAAATAAGAGATTGGCGAATGTTGTCTAAGAGCTTACGTCCGCTTCCGGAAAAGTGGCACGGTCTCGTGGATGCCGAAGAGCGATTTCGAAAACGATACCTAGATATTTTGATGGATCCCGAAATCAAAGAAATTTTTGAAAAGAAAGAAAAATTTTGGAAAACCACTAGAAATTTTTTAAAAGACAAAGAATTTTTGGAAGTGGAAACACCAACTCTTGAGGTGACAACTGGCGGAGCGGAAGCCAGACCGTTTAAAACTCATCATAATGATTTTGATATTGATGTTTTTCTGCGAATTTCCGTGGGGGAGCTTTGGCAGAAAAGATTGATGGCGGCCGGTTTTCCCAGAACTTTTGAGATAGGCAAAATTTATAGAAATGAGGGCGGAAGCGTCGAACATCTGCAAGAATTTACCAATATGGAATTTTACGCTTCTTATATGAATATAGAAGAAGGAAAAAAATTTGTTAGAGATTTATACATAAAAATAGCCAAAGAAGTTTTCGGAAAAACGAAATTTGAAACGAGAGGACATAAATTTGATTTGGCGGGCGACTGGGCCGAGATAGACTATGCGGAAGAAGTAAAAAAGCAGACCGGTATTGATGTCTTGGAAGATTCGGAAGAGAAAATGGAACAGGCGCTTAAAAAGTTGGGCGTAGAATTTGCCGGTAAAAACAAAGAAAGAATGACTGACTCACTTTGGAAGTATTGTCGGAAAAATATTTCCGGTCCGGCATATCTTATAAATCATCCGAAATTAGTTGCCCCGCTTTCTAAGGAAAATGAGAAAGATAATCGCAAGACCGAAATGTTCCAAGTTATTATCGCTGGAAGCGAAATCGGCAGAGCCCACGCGGAGCTCAATGACCCGCTTGAACAAGAAGCGCGTTTTGAAACCCAAAAGAAATTGATCGAAAAAGGGGACGAGGAGGCGATGATGCCGGACTCGGAATTCGTAGAGATGCTTGAATACGGCATGCCGCCGTGTTTCGGCTTCGGCTTCGGCGAACGCTTTTTTGCTTTTCTTATAGATAAACCTATTCGCGAAACACAGCTTTTTCCGCTGATGCGTCCGATTAAATAAAAAAACTCCAGAAATAGCGATGCCCCAGCCAAAGCTGGGGCATTTATACCACCGACGTAAACTCTCGAATTTGGGTGGCGAGAGATTATCGTCATTGTTTTTGATGACCATTAACACTCCTATGACTAGGAGCAAATACATGACGATATCGAAAGTGTCCACTAAGACCTCCCTTACTCGTCAAAAAAATAAAGAGTTATCACGATTAGTCCAACCAGCGTGTTGATGACAACAGAGAGGATACCTGCCCTGATTTTTTTCAGCACGGAAAGCCCTCCTTTCCTTTCTAGGTGACCAACTCAAAGCAGAACCCCGCTGCGGTAAGTTTTTGGGGATCCCTCTTTTCTTTCCATCCGGGAATGTATAAAACCTCTGGACGAGGGTCTGTCCCGTTTGGGAAGACAAACTTACCCAGAACAGTTGCTACGTCCTTGACGCTTGTTTTCGGGGGCCAATACGAAATACTAATCTTTGCCCCCTTTCGTCCCTTTTTTCTTTCCATGGAACACCTCCTTCCAATAAAAAATATGGCATATTTTGCAAAAATAGTAAAGATTTAAAACTCTCCCAAAACGAAAACGACCCCAAGAGCGTAAAGCAACGGGGTGTTTTTATGTTGGCGTTTTTAGGCGCCGATTTTTATGCAGAGAACAGAAAGAACAATTTCGTTGAGAACCCCGACCAGCTTTGTCGAAAGGCTGTTTGCCCTATCGGTCGCCGGTCGGGGTTCCCCTGCGGGGCTCTCCCAGTTGAGAGACATGCCCAGTATATATTTCTCGTAAAAAATGTCAATAAGTTATCCACAGGCGGGGCTTGGCATTATTTTTAGGCGTGGTTTATAATGTTAATCAAGTGGGAAAAAGTGGGAAAGATGTTAATAACTAATTTTTTCGAAATTTATGTTGATCGGCGAATACATACATACCATAGATGAAAAAAATCGCATTTCGATGCCCTCAAAATTTCGAAAAGAGATGGGCAAAAAAATTATTATTACTCCCGGATTAGATTCATGCTTGTTCATTTTTACAATCAAAGAATGGGAAAAAGTAAGCAAGAGGCTTGCTGATAGTAGCACCGACCTTTCTTTTTTAAAAGCAGATCAAAGAAGTTTTAATCGATACATGTTTGGACGGGCGGCGGAAGTGGAAATTGATTCCATCGGCAGAATATTAATCCCAGATTTTTTGAAAGACAGAATCAGGCTCAAAGACAAAGCGGCGATAATCGGAGTGGAAGACAGGGTGGAAATCTGGAATGACAAAATTTGGTCGCAGAATCAGGCAGTCGTGGAAAAGCAGGCGGGAGAGTTAGCAGAAAAGCTTGGTAATGAGAAGACCAAATAAGATGGACAGTATTCACAGGACAGTTCTTTTAAATGAAACAATAGACGGTTTGCTTGTCTCGCAGAAAGTAGGGGATGAGAAGCTTGTGATTCTGGATTGCACATTCGGCGGAGGCGGGCACAGCGCGGAAATTCTGAAGAAATTTCCAAAAGCGAAAATAATCGCGCTTGACGAGGATAAAAGTGCGTGGAGAGAAAATGATGTTCGGATTTTCTTTCACAATGAAAATTTTTCCAATCTGGATAAAATCCTGAAAAACGAAAAAGTTGACGGCGTAATTTTTGACCTCGGCTTGAGTTCCGACCAGTTGGAGAATTCCGGAAGAGGATTTTCTTTTATGAAAGATGAACCGCTTTTAATGACGATGAAAGAAAATCCTTCTCTGGAAGATGTTACCGCAGAAGATATCGTAAATACTTGGAGTGAAGAAAATTTAGCAGATATTATTTACGGTTATGGGGAAGAGAAGTATTCAAGAAGAATAGCGCGGAGAATAGCGAAGGCTCGGAAAAAGGCAAAAATTAAAACCACTTTTGATTTAGTAAAGATAATAGAAAAGGCAGTGCCGGAAGCATATAAAAGGGGAAAAATTCATTTTGCCACCAGAACGTTTCAAGCATTACGAATAGCGGTTAATGACGAGCTTAGGGTTTTGCAGACAGGTTTAGAGAAAGGATTTAACGCGCTGAAAGCAGGCGGAAGAATGGCGGTGATTTCTTTTCATAGTTTGGAAGATAGGATAGTTAAAAAATTTTATAAAGAAAAAGAGAAAGAAGGCAGAGTGATATTAATAAACAAAAAACCAATCATAGCAAGTCAGGAAGAAATAAAAAATAATCCGCGAGCGAGAAGCGCAAAATTAAGAATTTTTAAAAAAATATGAGACAAGCGACATTACAACTCAAGACACGCATCCAGAACGTCAATATTATGAATAATAATATTGAAATCAGGAAAATTATTTTAAATACAATGTTTTTTGCTTTGTCCGGGCTGGCGCTTTTATACGTTCTAATTTTAGGAAACATAGTTTTTGATATTGTGCAAAGAAAAGCTCTGGAAAAAGAAATGCTCGCTCTTTCAAACAAAGTGGGGGATTTGGAACTTTCTTATTTGTCCATTTCAAACAGCGTTGACATGGTGCTTTCCTCTTCCATGGGATTCAAAGAAACAAAAGCGGCCTTTGCAACCCGTAAATCCCTCGGCTATGGCGCTACGGGCGAAGCCCTCGGTAGCTTTAAAATTGCTAAAAATGAAATCTAGTTTTCTTTTCAGATCCAGAGTAATTATTTTTTGCGCCATAGTTTTTGCCATAGTGCTTTTAGGAAAGCTTTTTTTGGTGCAAATTGTGCATAGAAATTATTATTCAAACGAAGCCGACCGCAACTACATAACGCCCTCCGCCAATATTTATGAGCGCGGGGTCATTTATTTTGAGCGCAAAGATGGGGGACTTGTTTCGGCCGCCACGCAGACTTCCGGTTTTAAAATGGCCATTAATGCCGGCAAGATTATCGATGCGGAAAACACTTATCAAAAGTTATCAAAAATTATAGCCATAGATTATGACAATTTTATAAAAAAAGCGGAGCAAAAAAACGATCCCTATGAAGAAATAGCCAATCGTCTTTCCAAAGAGCAGGCTGACACTATTTCCGGATTAAAAATTCCCGGCGTAAGCATTTTTAAAGAGAAGTGGCGCTTTTATCCCGGCAGGAATTTGGCTTCGCATGTCTTAGGTTTCGTGGGATATCGGGGAGATGAATTGGGCGGGCGATATGGGCTGGAAAGGCAATATAACCCTCTTCTTACCCGCAACACAGACAACCCTTATATTAATTTTTTTGCGGAAGTTTTTTCCAATATGCGCAAAACTTTATTTGAAAAAGAAATGCCGGAAGGGGACATCATAACGACCATTGAGCCGCAAGTTCAGGGTTTTTTAGAGAAAAAATTAACTGAAGTAAAGGATAAATACCAGATTGATTCCATCGGCGGAATAATCATGAACCCGCAAGACGGATCTATTTATGCGATGGGAGCGAAACCGGATTTTAACCCCAACAATTTTTCACAAGTAAAAATAATTTCAGTTTTTTCAAACCCGTTGGTAGAAAATGTTTTAGAATTCGGGTCGGTGGTAAAGCCCTTGATTATGGCGGCCGCCCTGGACGCGGGAGTTGTCACAGCCGATACGGCCTATGATGACAAGGGATCCGTAATAGTTGAAAAACATGAAATATTCAATTTTGACAAAAAAGCCAGAGGACCCGGTATGAGCATGCAGGAAGTTTTAAGCCAGTCGCTCAATACCGGTATGGTATTTGTGGAGCAGAAGCTGGGCAGGATAAAATTGCGCGATTATCTGCTCTCGTTTGGCATTAAAGATAAAACCGGAATTGATTTGCCGAATGAAACCGGCGGATTGGTTTCGGGCATATTAAAAAGTCCCCGGGAAATTGAATATGCCAACGCCGCTTTCGGCCAGGGAATCGCCCTTACTCCCGTTGGACTGGTGCGGGCGCTGGCCTCGCTCGGCAACGGCGGGAATTTAGTTGTCCCGCACGTTGTCAAGGAAATAAAATACAGTAGCGGCGCTTCCGAAAAAATGGCATATCCCATTACGCCCGCGAAAATCACCCAAACGGCCTCGCAAGAAATAACCAGAATGCTGGTAGCCGTGATGGACAAGGGAATTGGTGGAGGACAGAAAAAATTGGAACATTTCAGCATCGCGGCAAAAACCGGCACGGCGCAAGTTGCGGATAATATCACCGGAGGATATTATGAAGACAGGCATACGCATTCTTTTTTCGGTTATTTTCCAGCCTATGACCCGAAGTTTATAATTTTTCTTTATGCCGTGAATCCCAAGGGCGTACCTTATGCCGCAACGACATGGACCGATCCATTTTTGGATATCGCCAAATTTTTATTAAATTATTATAACGTTCCGCCGGACAGATAACCTCCGCCTTTCCCAAAAGGGAGGAGAAATTATGAAAACAACTTTCAAAAAAGTCATTGCTTATATTTTGAGAATAGAGTCGCAATTTGTTCTTTGGAAGTATAAACCAAAGATTATCGCTATTACTGGGTCAGTCGGTAAGACCTCCACTAAGGACGCAGTTTACGCCGTACTTTCTAAAATAGCGCATATTCGCAAAAGCGAGAAAAGTTTTAACAGCGAAATAGGTCTGCCCCTTACTATTTTAGGATGTCCCAACGGCTGGAATAATCCCGTTATTTGGCTCGCAAACGTATTCAAAGGCTTGTGGCTTTTTCTTTGGCCTCATAAATATCCGGAATGGCTTGTGCTGGAAGTGGGCGTGGGAAAGCAAGGCGATATGAAAAAAACCGCTTCTTGGCTTAAAACAGACGCGGTGATCATTACTGCCATAGGAGAAACTCCGGTCCATATTGAATTTTTTGATTCGCGAAAGCATTTGATTGAAGAAAAAAGCCAGCTTATAAAAACCCTGAAACAGGACGGCCTTTTGGTATTAAATACTGACGATAAGGCGGTGCTTGAAATGAAAGCGAAAAGCAAGCATCGCTCCATTACTTTCGGGTTTAACGAGGGTGCGGATGTTTTGGGTTCGGGCGATGCTATTTTTTATGGCGATAACGGCGAGCCAGAGGGAATAATTTTTAGGGCGGACGAAGGAGGCAACAGTCTGCCGGTCGTCATTGAAGGGGTGTTTGGGCGAAATCATGTGTATGCGTCTCTTGCGGCCCTGGCCCTTTCCTCCGGCTTGAAATTGAACATGGTAACAGCGATAAATTCGCTTAAAAATTATGATGTTCCGCCGGGGCGAATGCGACTTTTGAAAGGGATAAAGGATTCTCTTATTATTGATGATACATACAATTCTTCTCCTCTTGCTTGCGAATCCGCGCTCAAAACTTTAGGTGAAATAAAATGTAAAGACAAAGAAGGCAAAAAAATTGCCGTTTTGGGCGATATGCTGGAACTTGGCCGGCATACTACTGAAGCTCACAAAAATATCGGGAAAATTGCAAAAGAAAATGCAGATATACTTATTGTCGTGGGTCCTAGGGCGAAAGCGATTAAAGAAGGCGCCATAGAAGCGGGTATGGGTTTAGAAAGTATTTTTGAATTTTTGAATTCATACGAAGCCGGAGATTTTATAAAAACTTTTTTACAGAAAAACGATATTGTTTTAATTAAAGGTTCGCAGGGGATGCGCATGGAGCGCGTTGTTGAAAAAATTCTTTTGGACCAAGAAAATAAAAAGAAACTATTGGTTCGCCAAGACGACGAGTGGAAAAAGAAGCAGTGAAAGTACATCACTTTTGGACGGCCGTCTGAAAGTGGTATTTTTATATTTCTCCGATAATTTTTGCCATCCATTTTTCAACTTTTTCTATTATCGGAAATAAGCGCGGGTATTTTTCTGTATGCTTATTTATCCAGGAGCGAACTGGGGGAAAACAAAAAGATATAAGAAAAAGGCCAATAAATAAAAAAATAATTCCCTGCAAAAAGGGGAGAAACAAACCAATTAATCCAAATATTATAAAAATAATTCCAATACTTAAAATAAGAATTTTTTTCGCTTTCTTTTTCATAACGAAAGTATAACTTTAATAATATTTTTAAACTAATTTTTTGATTGACACAGACTCTTCACGGGTGTTATAATACACAAGGAACTCTCTCACGCACAAGCTGCACACTTTCCTCTTTTCGTCGTCTTTACGATACCATGCCAAAAAGGAGAAACCAATGTGGGTAACAGTAAAGAAAGCAGAAGCATTAAAAGGCGGAACAGTAGAAATTATTTTTCCAAAAAAGTCTTGCCTTTTTTTGGGCAACGTGGGGGAAATTAAAGTTAGTCCGGACGGCGAATTTCAGGCTGAAATCACTCTTTCCGAACATGTTCAGTTCAAGGGAGAGAGGGAGGATTTTAGTCCGATTTCGTCGGAGTACATAATGGGTCGTCAGTTTAAACAACTGATTGACCTTAACATCTACTCCGCTAACAACATAGGTCCGGATTCGAATCAAGAGGGTGGGGGAGACAGACTTTGTCTCAGTTCGCCCGACAAAAGCCAAATCATTATTTTCCATCCGGCCAATGATGCCAGGATGGAGGAATGCACATTTACACATCCCCGCTCCCAAAACAGGTGAGCGGGGTTTTTGCGTGTGGTTTTCATTTGTGACTCTACTGGGAATCGCACCCAGATTTGAAGCTTGAGAAGCTTCCGTCCTGACTATTAGACGATAGAGCCAATTTCGCATCGTGCTATAATATAAAATACCATTTTTTGTAATAAAAACAATAGCTTATTCGTCATTAAAATGAACGCCAAAGAAGAAAAAGAAAAATCGTTCGTTGAACTTTATGATACTCACGCAGACGCTATTTTTCGTTTTTGCTTTTTTAAAACAGGGGATAGGGAAATAGCCAAGGATTTGACGCAAGACACTTTTATAAAAGTGTTCAATTATCTGGCGAAAAAAGAAGTGCAAAACGCCAAGAGTTTTATTTACACAACGGCGAAAAATACCGTTATTGATTTTTGGAGAAAGAAAAAAAGTCTTTCCGAAAATCAGTTGCCCGAAGGGTTCTTTGAGTCTATTGCGGAGAGAGACGACACTGAAGCGGATATTGATTATTCAATTTTTCTTTCACTGTTGGATAAATTATCCGAATCTGACAGAGAAGTTATAATTTTACGTTTTATTGAGGATATGAGTTCGAAAAATATGGCAGAATTGCTCGGTGAACGGGAAAATACGATCTTGGTGCGGATTAGCCGGGCAAAAGAAAAATTGCGGAACTTATTAAAAGAAGCAAATAAATAATATGGAAGATGAATTTAATAAAATAAAAAAAGCGGTAGAGAACATCAGATTAAGCTCTGCTGAAAAAGAACAAATGCGCGCGAATATCCTACGCTCTGCAAATTCGGGCGTTCAGAGCCCGTATTTTGCGCGTAGCCATTTTTTTGCCATCTTGCGCACGCATAGATTTGTGCCGGCTTTACTGCTTGCCCTTTTAATTATCCTCGGTGGAGGTTCGGTTGTTTTCGCGGAAAAAGCCGTGCCGGGAGATTGGCTCTACGGAGTGAAAACGATGGTCAACGAGCCGGTCGCCGGCATACTCGCCCTGACGAAAACAAAAAAAATAAAATGGGAAAAAAAGCTTATCGAAAGGAGAATGGATGAAGAGAAAACTCTAATTTCCCAAAATAGACTGGATGAAAAAAAGAAAAATTATTTGGAAAACAGAATCAAAAAATCTCGCGAAAAAATAGATAGGGTCAATAAAAAATAAAGAAAGTCCTATTCTTCTATTTTAGGTTTCTCTACTTCCAACAAAGAAAGTTCCCTCGGGCGTAGCCCTACGGGCGAGTCTGGCGAAGAGCCGGCGATGCGGAGCACGTCTTTGTCTATCTTTTTTAATTCTTTGTTTGAAGAATTATAATGATTTACCACTGTGCCCAGGGCATTGCCAAGCTTGTTGTGATATTCATCATAAGATTTCAAATGCTTGCCCAAATCCTCCACTTTTTTGATTATTTCTTTCGCGGATTCCTCTATTTTGAGCGCTTTGAGTCCCTGCAAAACAGTTTGCAGATAAGCGAGGAAAGAAGTAGGGGAAGTGATGATGACTTTATATTTTCCAGCGGCGCGCTGGATAAGATTCTCATTGTCCTCCGACGCACCAACTTTATTAGTAATCAGATCATAATAAATAGCCTCGTGCGGAATAAACATAAAAGCGAAGTCCGTCGTTCCCTTAGAAGGTTGGATATATTTTGCCGTTTCGGTAATGCGATTTTTTAAATCATTAACAAAAATTGTTTCCAATCTTTTTTTCTCTGTATTGTCGCGTTCTTCCGCCATTTTGTTGTAATTTTCTAAAGAAAATTTTGAATCTATTGGAATGATTTTATCTTTCACGAAGACGACAGCGTCCACGATAGTGTCGTCAGGGAAAGGGTATTGCATTTGATAGCTTCCGGGCGGGAGAACATTTTTCAAAACCGTTTCCAGGTAGTATTCGCCCAAAATCCCGCGCTGTTTCGGATTTTTTAAAATATTTTCCAAGCTTTGAAGCTGGTCGGCGAAAGAAATGACTTGCTTGTTTGTTTCGTCCAAGCGAGTGAGACGCTCCGTCACATCTCTAATAATTTTATTTGATTCGCTGGAGTGAAATTTTAAACTCTCATTGACCTGTTTATGCGATTCGCCAATTTTATTGTCTACAGTGCGTGAAAGTTCGTTTAATTGAGTGAGTATAAGCTGCAAGCCGACATCTTCGTTTTTTCTCTCTTTTTTCTTGCTAAGAATAAAATAGACAACTATGCCTCCTCCTACTATTCCTATTATTATCCAAACGATATTTTGCATAGTATTATTTTTCTAAATGATGTTTAAGTGTATAAATCCAGTCCTCATCAATCTGGTCGCTCTCCAATTTCTGGGCAAGGAGCCATTCCAGATATCCGCGATCAGTTGTTAGCACTTCTTCCAGTTTTTTGCCATTGTGTTTGCCGAAATTAAATGAGCGCAGAAGCGTCGGATGCGAAGAAATTTCTATCATTTTTTCTATCGTTTGGTTCTCGCCCAAATTTTGTTCGCTCATTATTTTCTTTTTTAATCTTTCAAAAAGTTTTTCCAAAATCAAAACATCGCCCATCGCGTCATGCGCAGTGGCCTCTACGTCAAGGTCAAGCAAGTAGCGCAAGTATTGCAAATTATAACGTTCAATTTTTCCTTCTTTGTCCAATTCTCTCGCCACCCGTAGCGTGCAGATGAATTTTTTCGGTTTTATGCCTTCTTTTTCCATTATCATTAAATCAAAGAGGGCGTTGTGCGCGACCAGAACGGAATCTTCGTCTTCAAAAAGTTTCTTGATTATCGGCTGATCGGTGCTTTCTTTGAAAGTCGGCTTGTCCGCGACCATTTTATTGGTAAGATGATGTATGGCCGAAGCTTCCGGAGGAATTTTGGATGGAGGTAGGTAAAGACCAACAAAACTTTCATTGTCGTATTTATAGGCAATTTGAACCAAAAAATCTTTTTCCGTATTGCCCGTAGTCTCTGTATCAAAAAATATTAACTTATTCATAGTGCTATTTTAGCATATTCTTGTTATAATATGTATGGATTACAAAAATTTAAAAATTTCTGAGCCTTCGCCCTCGGAGTCATGAGGACAGGGAACCCACGACTCTTAAAATTTTTTATTTTTATAATCCTCGGAATTATGCTTCATGAACAAATTAAAAATGGAATAAAAGACGCGATGCTGGCGAAAGACGCTTTACATTTGAAAGCTTTTCGCGCAATGTCCGCGGCCTTTACCAACGAGCTTGTAGCAAAAAATAAAAAACCGAACGAAATACTCGCTGACGAGGAAGCGCTTGCCGTTATAACTCGCCTTGCGAAGCAAAGGAAAGATTCCATAGAGCAGTTTAAAAAAGGAAACCGCGAAGATTTAGTGAAAGAAGAAGAATCCGAGCTGGCTATTTTTGAAACTTATTTACCGAAATTGATGGACAAAGCCGAAGTGGAAAAGTTTGCCCTGTCTAAAAAAAGCGAGCTTAACATCACGGACGCAAAAGAAAAAGGAAAATTAATGTCTGCCTTGATGAAAGATTTAAAAGGCAAAGCCGACGGCATGACCGTAAAAGAAGTGGTAGATGCTCTGTTTTAATTCACTCGTATGCATACGGTAAATCTTTTAACTCGTTTGATAGAAGACCATCAAATTCTAGCTTATGGAATAATTTATTTGGGGCTTCTTTTTGAGGGAGAGTTTTTTTTGATTTCCGCCGGAATTTTAGCGCATCTCGGCGCTTTGAATGTCTGGCTTGGCCTTTTGATCGCTCTTTTGGGCGGATTGTCCAAGACTTTTATGGGATATGCTTTGGGAGAATTTCTCTACAAAATATTCAATCATCATAAATTTTTTAAATATATTCAAAAGCGAGTGTATATTATTTTGCCCAGGTTTAAAACAAAACCATTCTGGTCTATTTTTATTTCAAAATTTATTGCGGGAGCGAATAATGTTGTTATTATTTTTTCCGGCTATGAAAAAATAGATTATAAAAAATTTCTGAAAGCGGAAATTTCAGCTACGATAATTTGGACCCCGCTCGTGCTGTTTCTCGGCTATATTTTCAGCTATGCGGCGCTTCAAATCAGCCGTGAAATTTGGAAATTTTTAATGGTAGTATTGACGTTGTATATAATATTTATTCTTTTTGATAAATTGGTCGGTTGGCTTTATGAATTGTTTGAAGAATCTTATGAAGAAAACAGCGAAAGTTAAAAAATTAATCACCCATGACGGGTCTTTTCACTCCGATGACATTTTTGCCTGCGCCACCCTGTGTCTGATGCTGGAAAAGAGCAAAAAAAAATTCAAAATTATCCGCACTCGAGACGAAAAAATAATCAAAACGGGAGATTATGTTTTTGATGTCGGGGGAATCTGTGATGCCGAGAAGAACAGGTTTGACCATCATCAGGCGGGCGGAGTTGGGAAGAGACTGAATGGGATAGAATATGCTTCATTTGGGCTGGTTTGGAAAAAATTTGGTTTAGCAATTTCTGATTCCGAAGCTGTGGCTGAACTTATAGATGAACGCCTGATTTCGCCCATTGATGCGTACGATAATGGTTTTAATTTGTTTGAAAAAAAACATAAAATTTCGCCTTTTTTAATTCAAGATTTTTTTAAACTTATACGTCCGACATGGAAAGAACCCCCAGAAGATCATAATAAAAATTTTCTGAAAGCGATTAGTATCGCAAAAGAAGTTTTGTCTAGAAGCATAATTCATGGACGAGACACGATTTTGGCAGAAAAAATACTTGCCAAAGCCTATCGGGATGCTGAAAATAAAAAAATTATTATTTTAGACAGATATTATCCATTTGGAAATATATTTGATAAATTTCCGGAACCCCTCTTTATAATCTTTCCAAGAGAGGATGAAGATGTTTGGATAATAAAAACGATAAATAAGGAAGAAAGAGAATTCATAAGCAGAAAAGATTTTCCCAAGAAATGGGGAGGATTGCAGAATAAAGAATTGCAAAAAATTACCGGGATACCAGAAGCGATTTTTTGCCATAAAAATCTTTTTATGGCGGTGGCAAAAACAAAAGCGGGAGCTATTAAATTGGCGCGAATTGCGGTAGAATCTTAAGATGGCATTCATTGATGAAATGATATTTCATGCCGAAGCCGGACACGGCGGAAACGGCGTGGTGCGCTGGCGGCAAGAAAAATTTATACCCAAAGGCGGACCGGCGGGAGGGGACGGTGGACGAGGCGGAAATTTTTATATTTTGGCGGTGCGGGATATGCATATACTTTCAAAATATAAAGCGAAAAAAAGTTTTTCGGCGGGACGAGGAGAAGACGGCGGGGGAAAAAGCCTGCACGGCAAAAACGGAGAAGATTTTGTTTTGGAACTGCCGATTGGTTCTGTTGTCACAGATATTGAGACTGACGAAGTATGGCAGTTGGTTGAAGAAGGGCAGAAGTTTTTAATTTTGAGGGGGGGGTATGGCGGTTTCGGGAACGAACATTTCAAAAGTTCCACGAACACGACTCCGAAAGAATCACGCAAGGGGCAGGATGGCGAAAAAGGAAATTTCAAAATAGAATTGGAACTTTTTGCCGATGTCGGATTAATTGGGCTTCCGAATGCGGGGAAAACTTCTCTGCTTAACGCTTTGACTAATGCTCAAGCAAGAGTTGGGGATTACGCCTTCACCACCCTTGATCCGAATTTGGGAGATTTTTACGGCTACATTATTGCCGATATTCCAGGACTCATTGAAGGGGCGTCCGAAGGCAAGGGGCTCGGAGTTAAATTTTTACGCCACATAAAACGCACCAAGATGCTCGCGCATCTGGTGTCATTTGAAAATTTGTCCAAAGGAACAGCGGGCATGATGAAAGCTTATAAAGAAATTCGGAAAGAGCTGGAAAAGTACGATAAAAAATTGGACTTAGGCGGGGACGGACTTTCTTCTAAACAGGGAATAATAATTTTGACAAAAAGCGATGTTATTCCTGAGCAAGGGGAGTCCTTGCTCAAGTTTATAGAAAAAGAAAAAAAGAAATTTGAAAAACTAGACGAGAAAGTTTTTATTTTGTCTTTGTTTGATGATAAAATGGTAAAGAAACTCAGCGATGAATTGGCAAAAATTTTAAAAAAGAAATAAATATGACTAATAAATATTATCCGACAATTGGGCTTGAAATACATGCGGAATTAAAAACGCAAACGAAGATGTTTTGTGCGTGCAAAAATGACCCTGACGAGGAGAAGCCAAATGTGAATATTTGCTCTGTTTGCATAGCGCATCCGGGAGCCTTGCCGGTGCCCAACAAAAAAGCGATAGAAAATGTTATAAAAGTCGGTTTGGCGATAAACGGGGACATCGCGGACTTTTCAGAATTTAATCGCAAGAATTATTTTTATCCGGACATTCCGAAGGGCTATCAGATTTCCCAGTATAAATATCCGATAGTCTCCGGAGGGCATTTGGCCGATTTTGATATTACGCGCGTGCATTTGGAGGAAGATACGGCAAATAACAAACACGATCGCGGAGATTTTTCCTTGATAGACTTTAATCGTGCAGGAATACCCTTAATGGAGATTGTTACCGAACCGCATACATTTGATAACGCCGAAGAAGCGGCCCAAAAAGCAACTAAATTTGCGAAGGAACTCCAATTAGTACTTTGGTATTTAGATGTTTCTGAAGCGAATATGGAAAAAGGAGAGATGCGGGTAGAGGCAAATATTTCAATTTCAATAGATCCAAAAGTTCTCGGCACAAAGGTAGAAGTAAAAAACCTAAATTCTTTTAGAGCTGTTGAGCGAGCGATTAAGTATGAAGTTGACAGGATGACAGAACTATTAGAAAACGGAAAGGGTGCAGAAATAGTTCAGGAAACACGAGGTTGGGATGAAAACAAACAACAGACTTTTTCGCAAAGAAAAAAGGAGGGAAGTGCGGATTATCGATATTTTCCAGACCCAGATTTACCAAAAATGAAATTGCATGAAGCGTTTAATTTAGAAAAAATGAAGAAGGATTTACCAGAATTGCCCGAAGCCAAAAGGGTAAGGTATAAAAATGATTTTGTAATCAAAGACGAGGATATAGAAGTGTTTGTAAACGACCCAGTTTTGGCAATCTGGTTCGAAGAAGTATCAAGAATATTGGGAGATAAAGACAAAATAAAGACAGCTTCAAATTATATAACTTCAGATTATATAGGTTTAAAGAAAACCCAGAAGGAAGCAATGCTTCCTTCTGGGAACAGTTTCGCTGAATTAATAAATTTGGTTGCGGAAAATAAGATTTCCTCGCGTGTGGCGAAGGATATTTTAACGATGATTGTTCTAAAAGATGAATCACCGATAAAAATTGCTACAGAGAAAAATTTATTACAAAAAAATGACGAGGGAGCCATAAAGGTTTTGGTGGAAAAAGCTATAGCCGAAAATCCAGAAGTTGTGGCTGTGTATAAAAGCGGAAAAGAAAATGCGATAATGTCTCTCGTCGGAAAAATAATCAAAGAATCTAATGGTTCAGCAAATCCTCAAATTGTTATTAAAATATTGAAGGATTTATTGACAAAAACAGTATAATATGTCAGTATTATTATGAATTTGTTGAGCAGATCCAATCCCGGATGTGCTCTTTTGAAAAAAAATAGGAGGAACTAATGTGGAAGATCGCACTGGTACAGCCCCTAATCAGGGCCGGAAAGTCCCTTGGAATTATGAAGGCTCCCGAGTCTATCATGATTCTAGCTGGACTCCTCGAGAGTCTCGGTTATACCGTGCGCAAGTTTCACGCGCCGGCAAGTCCAGAACTTCAAGCAGAGCTCGAAACTTTTAACCCCAACTTTGTGGGCATCTCGACGATGACTGCAAACTTCCCGGAAGCGCAAAAGATTGCGCACGCGCTTAAAAACTGGAGGACTGGCATACCTATCATCATCGGTGGTTGGCATGCTTCCGGTTGTGTGCAGGCACACATTTCCAGACAGGAAAGCGAGACCGTCAGTGAGCTTCTCAATCCAAACTCGCCTTTTGATTACGTGGTAGCGGGTGAGGGTGAGGAAGCTCTTCCGTACTTGCTTCGCTGCCTCGAGAACAGCAACATGGTGCAAGCTGACAACGGCATCAGCTACTACAAAGATGGGCAAATGCGCATCAGTCAGCTCGCCTCTCGCGTGAAGGATCTTGGCCATTTGCCTTGGCCTTCATGGTCGGGACTCGATATCGATTCTTACCGCGATCAACGGAGTGTCGATGAGGGTCAAGGCAGCTTGGACCTCAGCGTCCACTTCAACCGTAGTTGTAGATTCCGGTGCGGGTTCTGCTCCACGCCAGTGGTTTACGGACAGGGTGTCAGAACTGTTCCGGCCCGCCAAGCAGTCGAGTACATCGAACACATTCTGGACCGATTCCGGCCGCAGGTTATCACTTTTACTGATGAAGACTTCTTCGCTCAGCCTCGTTGGGTGGAGGAGGTGGTGAGCCTGCTCGAACAGAAGGATCTTGCTGGCAAGTTTAAAGCATCGTTTGATACTTTTGCCAGCATCAACGATCTGTACCGTCTCGAAGAGAGAGGGCAGGGCGGTTTTCTGGATCGAATGAAGGCGGCCGGCTTTGGCGGTTTCACTATCGGCATCGAATCTTTCAACGCCGATGTCCTGTTCAGCTACAATAAGGAGTTGATGATTCTGCCCACGATGAGCATCGAAGATCGTAGGATCTATGGAAAGCTGAGCGATGACCAAAAGAAGAAGACGCTCGTCATGCACTATCGCAGACGGGCGCAGGAAGCAATCAATTTTGCCATGGAGCACGGCATTGACGTAGTCGGCGACTACATGCTAGGCAACATTGGCGAAAGCGAGGCGGATGTGCGAACGGGCTTTGAGATTTTCACGAATCTCGAAAACTTGTTCAGCGCATATATTCCCATTTTCACTCCGTTTCCTGGTACCAAACTCTGGGCTGACGCTTACTCCTCAGGTCTCCTGCCGAGGGATTCCAAGGGAAACATCGACTGGACACGCTTCGATGCATCTGCCGGAGCCCTCAATCTCGGTTACGACATTGAGGCGCTTCGCAATGAGCTCGAGATACAGTTCTACACCTCCAGTCGTTACTGTCGGGACATGCTCAAGAAGCTCGAGCAAAATCCGACGAGCAAGGCGAAGTTCTTGGGGCGGTTTAACTACATGAACCGTGAGTTCCCTGATAATCCGCGCGTCCAGAAAATGCTCGACTTGCTTTAATTATCTCATCTGTGTTATATAAACATGTCCTGCCCTTACTTTAGGGGTGGGACATTTTGCTTTTCATTATAAAAAATAAAAAAAGTACACTGGATGATGTGCTATAATATATTATATGAAAACATTACGCGAATATATAAAAGAAGCTGAAGAAAAAAAGGTAGCTATCGGACATTTTAATATTTCAAACTTAGAAGGATTACATGCTATATATAACGCGGCAAAAAAATTAAACGTGCCCGTGGTCATCGGTCTTTCGGAAGGAGAAGAAAGTTTTGTGGGCCGGGAAGAAGCGGTGGCCCTTGTTCATGCATTGCGTGAGCGAGATGATTATCCATTATTTTTAAATGCTGACCATCACCATAGTTTTGAATCTGTAAAAAATTGCATTGATGCGGGTTTTGACTCAGTAATTATCGATGGAACGAAATTAAGTTTTGACGAAAATGTTAAAATTACAAAGGAATGTGTTGATTATGCGCGTAATGTAACGAAAGAAACCGGCAGAGATATTTTAGTGGAAGCGGAGCTTGGTTATATTGGTGAAGGTTCAAATATTAAAGAGACAATTCCGGAAGGCGCTGGAATTTTGGCAAAGCCCGAAGAAGCGGAAAAATTTGTCAAAATGACTGGTATAGATTTATTTGCTCCGTCAGTTGGCAGTATCCACGGACTGATAAAAAGCGGCAAGCCGCATGTTGATATAGATTTAGTAAGGCAAATTAGAAAGATTACCGGGGTATCACTCGTGCTTCATGGGGGTTCGGGATTGCGAGATGTTGATTTTACGGAAGGTATCAAGGCGGGTATCTCAATCATACACATAAATTCGGAAATCAGGCTTGCTTATAAAGATGCAGTAAAAAAGTTCATAAACGAGAATCCGGAAGAGATAAATCCGACAAAAATCTTAAAACCAGCAGTAGATGCGATTGAACAGATTGTAGAATCTCGCCTAAAACTTTTTAACGGAATTAAATAATTTTTCTCGTGAAAGAAGAAATATTAAAATTTTTTAAGGGGGATGCGGATGACAGCGAAGAAACACTTATAAAATATTCGCATGATGCGAGTTTGTTGGAAGTGCGGCCGAAAATCGTGCTTTTTCCGAAAGATTCTGAAGATGTAAAAAATTTAGTGAAATGGGTTTCTAAAAACAAAAATAAACATCCCGATTTATCCATAACTTGCAGGTGCGCTGGCACGGATATGTCGGGCGGGGCAATCGGGGAATCTATAATTTTGGATTTCACAAGATATATGAATAAATTAGTGGGGGGTCCGTTGCCCTTAAAAACCAAATCAATTTGGGAAATTGCTGTGCAACCCGGAATGTTATATAGAGATTTTGAGAAAATAACTTTAGAAAAAGGACTGATTCTGCCTTGCTATACGGCTTCCAAAAGTTTGAATGCTCTCGGCGGAATGTATGGGAATAATTGCGCGGGTGAAAGGACTTTGAAATACGGAAAAATGGAAGATTACATATTATCCGCCAAAGTTGTTTTTGCGGACGGAATTGAAAAAATTATAAAACCTTTTCCGGTAAATGAAATTTCCGAAAAAGAAGAAATATATAAAAAAATTTATGATCTAATTAAACAAAACGAGGAAGAAATAAAACAAGCCAAACCAAACGTACATAAAAATTCCGCTGGTTATTATATTTGGAATGTTATACAGAATAATATTTTTGATTTAAATAAACTTCTCGTGGGTTCGCAGGGAACACTAGGCATTGTAACTGAAATGACCCTCAAATTAATTCCAGAAAACAAATACTCAAAACTCGTTGCTATTTTTATGAATGACCTGGAGCCGCTGGGCCGCCTAGTGGATGAAATTTTAACACTTAACCCAGAAACACTTGAAACTTACGACGATAAAACAATGAAACTGGCGGTAAAATTTTTCCCGGATTTTCTAAAGAATAAAGGGTTTTTGGGGATGATGAAATTTATGTGGAGCTTCTTGCCAGAGTTTTTTATGATGCTGACTTCCGGTTTCCCAAAATTGATTATTCTGGCTGAATTTGCCGGAGATGACGAAAAAACAGTAAATGACAAATGTGTAAAATTGACGGAAAAAATCAAGGATTTCAAACTGAAAGTCCACATTACCAAATCCGAGATAGAAGCGAATAAATATTGGGATATTCGCAGAGAAAGCTTTACGCTGTTAAGAAAACACGTGAAAGGCATGCGCACGGCTCCATTTATTGACGATATCATTGTTCGTCCGGAATTTCTGCCGAAATTTCTTCCCGAATTAAACAATATTCTAAATAAATATAATTTAGTCTTTACACTTGCTGGACATGCGGGAGATGGTAATTTTCATATCATTCCTTTAATGGATTTTAAACGTCCTGACACCGCTAAAATAATAATAGAACTTGGCGGGTTGGTATACGACCTTGTGCTGAAATACCACGGTTCAATTACTGCCGAACACAATGATGGCCTTATTCGCACGCCGTATTTGCGGAAAATGTACGGCGATAGAATAATTAGAATTTTTGAGAAAATAAAAGAAATTTTTGATCCCGAAAATATTTTTAACCCCGGCAAAAAAATTGCTACTTTAAATCTGGGAGGAACTAAAGAATACATAGTCGCTCATATAGCGGCAGAATAAGAATTTTGACTTTCGATAAGTGTTTGGGTATACTATCTTTATGTTTGTAATTAAGGCAAAAAAGAGAGATACGGGCATAAAATTAGATGCCTTAAGAAAATCCGGAGAAATTCCGGCTGTTTTTTATGGAGCGGGGAAAGACGCAACTTCTATTTCAGTTGGAACAACTGAGTTTAAAAAAATCTGGCGGGACGCGGGAGAATCCTCGGCTGTCAAAATATCAATGGAAAACGGCAATGTTGACAGTCTTATCCATGAAGTGCAGGTTGACCCGGTTACCGACGAGCCAATTCACGTGGACTTCTTGGCGATAGATATGAAAAAGAAAATTAAAGTTGAAGTTCCACTTGTCTTTGAAGGTGTTTCCAACGCAGTGAAAAGCGGGATTGGAAATCTCGTTAAAGTTTTGCACGAACTTGAGATTGAAGCATTGCCGAATGATTTGCCGCACAATCTCATTGTTGATATTTCTAAACTGGAAACGTTAAATGACCAAGTTTTCGTTTCTGATGTAAAACTTCCCGCTGGAGTTGTTGTTGTCAACAATCCAACCGATGTTGTGGCCTCTATAATAGAACAAGTAGAAGAAAAAGAAGAAGTGGCTCCTGTTGATTTGTCCGCAATTGAAGTAGAGAAGAAAGGCAAAAAAGAGGAAGAAGAAGGATCAGGAGTTGAAACTAGTGCCCCGGCGAAAGAAGAAAAAGCTGAAAAATAAATAATTGTGTTATAATAAAAAGATGGTAAAAAGAACCATAATTTCTATTTTTCTAGGTGTTTTATTTATATTTTCTTTTACTTTGCCGACGCAAAAGGTTTTTGCTTTTGATTGCTTAACATTAACGCCATCTTCCAGCCAGTCCGATAAGGACTACTGCCGAAAAGAACTGGCTCAAATAGAAGCCCAACTGGCGGACTTGCTGGATAAACAAAAAGAACAGCAAAAGCAGACGGGAACATTGAAAGGAGACGTTGATTATTTGACCAGCCAAATTAACGCTCTTAAAGCGAAAATAAAAGCGAGGGCTCTGGCCATTGCCCAGTTAAAGGTGAGCATTACGGAAAAAGCGAATACAATCAATTCACTTTCCAATAAAATAAATCGCGAATATGAATCGCTGGCCCAGCTTCTTCGCAACACAAATGAATTTGACAAGGAGACTCTTGTCCACTTGATTCTTTCCGACAGCAGTATTTCTAATTTTTACAGCGACCTAGAATCCTATGATTCCATAAAACAAGCGATAAAGGATTCGGTGGATATTATTAGGGGAGTAAAAACACAAACTGAAATTGTCAAAGAAGATCTTGAAAAGAAACAAGACGCTGAAACTGACGCGAAAGTCGAACTTGAAAGCGCCCAGAAAAAAGTAGCCCTTTCCGAAGCTGAGAAAAAGAAACTTCTGGAAATTTCTAAGCAGACGGAAGCCGCCTACCAAAAATTAGCCGCCGAGAAAAAAATTCAAGCTGATAAAATTCGAGCCGCTCTTTTTCCGCTTCGCGACGCGCAGGCCATTCCTTTTGGAACGGCTTTGGCTTATGCCGAAAATGCTTCAAAAAAGACCGGAGTACGTCCCGCTTTCGTTCTGGCAATTTTGCAACAAGAATCCAATATGGGAGCGAATGTCGGCTCTTGCATTATTACCAATCTTTCTACCGGAGAGACTAAGGGTGTTAATTACGGGACTATTTTCCCCAATGGCATACACCCGACCAGGGACCTGCCCCTTTTGCAAAAAATTGTGGAAGGACTTGGCAGGAATCCTTTAACTACTCGGGTTTCTTGTCCGCTTTCTAGCGGAGGATATGGCGGGGCGATGGGACCAACACAATTCATTCCTTCCACTTGGAATGGCTTACAGGCCCGAATAGCAAGCGTATTAGGAAAAGCGATAGCCGACCCTTGGATTCCAGAGGATGCTATTATGGCTTCATCCATTTATTTAAGCGATTTGGGGGCAAATGTTGGAGGATATACCGCGGAACGTACAGCCGCCTTAAAATATTATGCCGGTAGCAATTGGAATAAATCAGCAAATGCTTTTTATGGCAATCAAGTAATGCAAAGAACGGCGACAATTCAAGCAGATATAGATTTGCTTTATCAATAAATTCGTGATAATATTTTCAGATAATGCAGAAAAACATACATCCAAAATTTGATTTGAGAACGAAAGCCGCTTGCGCTTGTGGGGCGGTTTTTGAAGTTGGTTCCACTATGACGGAAATTAAAATAGAAATATGCAGTCAATGCCATCCTTTCTACACCGGTAATGAAAAGATAATGGACACGGCCGGACGCGTTGAACGCTTCAAAAAACGCCATGCCGCTACTGCAAAAATTAAAGCGAAGAAATAAATAATGGATTGGGAAGAGTGGAAAAAAAATAAAAAAAATGCGGAAACAGAATCCCGACCTGATGTCGGGACGAATGAAATAGTTCTGGAAGTACGAGCAGGCGCCGGCGGGAACGAGGCGTCTCTTTTTGCTTGGGAGCTCGCGCATATGTATGAAAAATTTGCGGAAACGCAGGGCTGGCAGTGGAAAATGAATTATGAATCCAAGAGCGATTTGAATGGCTACAAAGAAGCGAGTTTTGAGATAAAGGGAAAAGATGTTTACAAAAAAATGCGTTATGAAACTGGTGTACATAGAGTGCAAAGAATTCCGGCGACAGAAAAAAATGGCAGGGTACATACTTCCACCGCTTCCGTTGCCGTGCTTCCAATCAGAAAAAAAATAACTTTTCAAATAAACCCGGCTGATTTTGAAATGGAATATTCTCGTTCGGGCGGAAAGGGCGGACAAAATGTGAACAAAGTGGAGACGGCCGTACGGATTATTCACAAACCGACGGGACTGGACGTGCGTTCCACCAATGAGCGAAGCCAGTTGGCGAATCGCGAAAAAGCGATGATGATTTTAACAGCAAAACTACAACAGCTGGAAGAAGAAAAAGAAGCTGCCAAACATGCCGGCATTCGCAAAAATCAAATTGGCACAGGCGACCGCTCGGAGAAAATCCGTACCTATAATTATTCGCAAGACCGCGTTACTGACCACCGCGTCAAAAAATCCTGGCACAATTTGCCGAAAATAATGGAAGGGGATATCGGAAACATTATTGCCGATCTTGAATCCGGAGTGGTTGGAGAGGAAGAAGAGAACGAATAAAAAATTGCTTTTTATTTTTAATAATATATGATTATATAGTAGGATCTCATTTAGCGAAATAGAGTTTCTATGTTTATAAATAGTTTTTGCCTGTTTTTAATAAATAGGAGAAGTAAAATAAATATGGCTACAAAGCTATATGTAGGGGGACTCCCTTACAGCACACAAGAGGATGCTCTAAAAGAGCTCTTCGCACAAGCTGGGTCAGTAACATCCGCTGTGATTATTATGGACAAAATGTCCGGTCGTTCAAAAGGTTTTGGGTTCGTAGAAATGGATAGTGCTGATGCGGCTGCAAAAGCTATTTCAATGTTCAACGATCAAGAATTCGAAGGACGCAAACTTACTGTCAACGAAGCTCGCCCGATGGAAGCTCGACCACCAAGAAGTGGTGGTAACGGCGGATACAACGGAGGCGGACGCAGAGAATACTAAAAATTAGCTAATAGCTTGTAGGTTATAGATTTTAGTAAAATCAAAAAACCGCTCTGAATTTATTTTAGGCGGTTTTTTGATTGCCCTCACCCCGCCTGAAGCACCCCTCTCCAAAAAAGTTTGGAGAGGGGCAAAGGGGAGAGGAGAAGTTTGCTTTAGCGTGTTATTTTTGTTATATTTTCTACACAGTATTTTGTATTTATGCTTTTGCGTTTTTCTAAAACCTAGAAGCTAGTTACTAGAACCTGTGTCTTGAGCGTGTAGTTCAGTGGTAGAACGCTGTCCTGATAAGACAGAGGTCGATGGTTCGATCCCATCCACGCTCACAAAATTTGACATTTGCAACAAAAATATCTTTATCCTATAATACACGAAAGCCGCAACGGCTTTGTTTTTATGGTTGATGATAAGCAAGATTTGAATAAGAACAATGGTCCTTGGTGGAAACCGGGAATGCAGATAATGAGCGAGGTTTCTACTTGGATTGTTGTGCCTATTGTTTTGGCGCTCATTTTCGGCAAAATGTTGGATACGCGCTTTGGCACGAAGCCAATTATATTTCTTGTATTCGCGGGACTCGGATTTTTGGCTACCTGCTTCGGCATATTTCGGGTTGTGAAAAATTATATGAAGAAGATAAAATAAGATGGAACAAATATCTCACGAAATTACACTTTTTGCCGAACCCATTTTCCACTTTGGAAATTTTACTATTACCAATGCGCTTTTTACCAGCTGGGTAGTGGTTGCCGTAATAATTGTTTTATCTTTGGCTTTGCGCTCAAAACTCGCGACAATTCCTGGCAAACTGCAAAATATTTTTGAAATTATTGTGGACGGCGCGCTCGGTTTGTGCGATCAGGTGACGGGCAAAAGAGCTGTTTCTATTAAAATCTTTCCCATTGCCATTTCGGTTTTCTTTTTTATTTTAATTAATAATTGGCTCGGCATCCTTCCCCTCGGAGCGTTCGGGATTTTGGAGGAAGGCGAGCTTGGATTGCTTTTTGTCCCGTTTCTTCGCGGGGGCACCGCTGACATAAATACAACCATTGCGCTTGCGGTGATGGCGGTTTTGGGCGCGAATCTTTTCGGAATTTTTTCCGTCGGTATCTGGAAAACTTTTAACAAATATGTTAATCTAAAAGTATTGGGAGGAATATTCACCAAAATTCGCCGCGAGCCGACGATTATCATCGTCGCCCCCATTACGTTCTTTGTCGGCCTCATTGAAATTGTCGGCGAATTCGCAAAAGTGGCATCATTGTCCTTTCGTCTCTTTGGCAATGTGTTTGCCGGAGAAGTGCTCTTGATTTCAATGGCGGCCCTAGTGGCATATATCGTTCCAATACCATTTCTTTTTCTTGAACTGCTCGTGGGAGTTATTCAAGCGCTTATTTTTTCAATTTTGCTTGTTGTTTATTTTACGATTGCGGCCAGCGACCATGAAGAGCATGAGCATGAACCTGCCCGCGATGCTTCGCATGATGCGGATGAAAAATACAAAGAGTCGATTATTATTAATAGTAATATATAAAAATATATGGAATTAACAACTATTGCAAAAGCAATCGTTATGGCAGTTGGATCTATCGGTCCCGCTTTAGCTGTCGGCATGATCGGTTCAAAAGCGATGGAATCAATCGGACGCAATCCTGAAGCGGCGGGCAAGATTCTTGTGCCCATGCTTTTGGCGTGCGCCTTCGCGGAAGCTATCGCCATTTACGCGCTGGTTATCGCGTTTTCGATTTAAACGACAAGGATATGGCTCCCGTACGAAATCGCGGACGCGGGACTTCGTCTTTTGAGTTAAAATGTTTATTGAGTATTAAAAGAGGTTAATTTTTTATAGGTAGGGCGTCCGCGTCCTATTTCGTACGGGATGGATTCTATTATCTCCACATTTCACATAGATTGGAAAATTATGATTGCGCAAGCAATTAATTTTGGAATTGTTTTTGCCGTTTTGTATATTTTTGCTCTCAAACCGTTAAGCAAGCTGATGGCGGAACGAAGCGAAAGAATAGCCAAGGGAGTGAACGACGCGAAAACGAACACAACGCTTCTTCTAAAAACTCGCGCCGAATATGAAGAAGCGCTCGCAAAGGCTCGGGCGGAAGCCAATAAAATTTTTCAGGATGGTAAAAAAGAAGCTGAAGCTAAAAAAGCGATAATGCTGGAAGAAGCAAAGCAAGAAGTAGCTACCGTTATAGAAAACGGCAAAAAAATACTGGAAGCGGAAAAGGTAAAAATGGTAGGGGAAGCAAAAAATGAAATTATTTCTTTGGCAATGCTCGCTACTGAGAAATTAATTAGCAACAAGCAAGATTTAAATAATTTATAATATGTCTGCAATTTCAAACAATAATATAGCTCGCGCCATTTATTTAGAACTTGGGGGCAAAGACGAGGGAGAACAGTCTTTAATTTTTCCAAAAATAATTCAATTTTTAGTAAAAAAAAGATTATTGGCTAGGGCCCCGGACATCCTAAATCATTTAAGCAAAATAATTAACGACGAGGAAAAGAGAATTGTAGCCAGAGTATCCAGCAAAGATAATCTTGATGAAAAAACAAAACACGAACTCAAACATTCTCTCGCCAAACGATATTTGGTGGAAGAAGTGGACTTGGTTTTGAATACGGATGAAAAGTTATTGGGTGGATTAAAAATAGAAGTAAATGACGAGGTTATAGACCTGACGATAAAAAATAAAATCGGAAAATTACAAGAATATTTAATACAAACCACATGAGTGTAGACCACATCGTAGAAAATTTAAAAAAGGAGATAGAAAATTTTTCTATCCAGATAAAAGCCGAAAAAGTGGGCAAAGTGCTGGAAGTTTTTGACGGTATCGCAAAAGTTTCCGGTCTTTCGGATATCAAGTCCTCCGAAATGGTTACTTTTCCGAATGGCGAAACGGGCGTCGCGCTTAACTTGGAAGAAGATGCAGTCGGCGTGATTATTTTGGGAGAATATTCCAAAATTAAGGAAGGGGACGAAGTCAAGGCAACCGGTAAAATTCTTGAAATTTCAGTTTCGGACGCTATTTTAGGGCGCGTAGTCAACGCTATCGGTGTTCCTATTGACGGCAAGGGCGTGATAAAAAGCGCAAAGACTTACCCGATTGAAAGAGTCGCTCCGGGTGTCATCACTCGTCTGTCCGTAAGCCAGTCTGTAGCCACGGGCATTAAGGTTATCGATAGCATTATTCCTATTGGTCGTGGACAACGCGAGCTTATTATCGGTGACCGCCAAACCGGCAAAACAGCCATCGCTATTGACACGATTTTGAATCAGAAAGGCCAAGATATGATTTGTGTTTATGTGTCTATTGGCCAAAAAGATTCTAAATTACGTAAATTACAGGCAAGACTCGAAGCTGGCAATAGCATGAATTATACGGTTATTGTTTCCGCTGGCGCGTCCGAAGCCACTTCGCTTTCATATATTGCGCCCTACACGGGAGTGTCTATCGCTGAATATTTTATGGACCAAGGAAAAGATGTGTTGATTATTTATGACGATCTTTCCAAGCACGCTGTCGCTTATCGCGAGATTTCGCTTCTTCTCCGCCGTCCGCCAGGCCGAGAGGCGTATCCTGGAGATGTTTTTTATCTGCATTCCCGTCTGCTGGAACGCGCCTGTCGCCGAAATCAAGAATACGGCGGAGGATCTATCACCGCCTTGCCCATTATTGAAACGCAAGCTGGCGACGTATCCGCGTATATTCCGACCAATGTTATTTCCATCACCGACGGACAAATTTTCTTGGAAACGGATCTTTTTTACAAAGGTATTCGACCGGCAGTAAATGTCGGTCTTTCAGTTTCTCGCGTCGGTTCCAGCGCGCAAATCAAGGCAATGAAAAAAGTGGCTGGAACGCTCAAGCTTGACCTCGCGCAATTCCGCGAGCTTGAAGCATTTGCTCAATTCGGCTCTGACCTTGACGAAGTCACTAAGCAACAGCTTGAACGAGGCAAAAGAGCGGTAGAAGTATTGAAACAGCTCCAATACGCGCCAATGAAAATTGAGCATCAAGTAATGATTCTTTACGCTTTAACGAAAGGCTACATGGACGATGTGGCAATAGATAAAATAAAAGAATTTGAGCAGGAATTTATTGATTATAGCGAACGAAACGCAAAAGTTTTTTATAAGCAAATTGTGGAGAAAAAAATGTGGGATGACAAGGGAGAAGAAGAATTAAAAAAAGCAATAAAAGATTTCAAAAATGGCTGGAACTAAAGAAATAAAAAGAAGAATAAAGAGCATAAAAAATACGAAAAAAATCACGAAAGCGATGGAGCTGGTGGCGGCTTCAAAGATGAAACGCGCCGTTAATAGCACTCTTGCGTCGCGCCTGTATGCCGAATATTCGTGGGAAATCCTCACTTCTATAGCCAAAAATCTTGAAGAAAACACGCATCAGTTTTTTGAAGAACGTGAGGTAAAAAACATCTTGCTTATTCTCATCACCTCCAATCGCGGTCTTTGCGGAGCATATAACGCACAGATTATAAAAAAAGTTATTTCTTTGTTAAAAACTGAAAACAGCCTGCCTGCGCAGGCAGGAAATATCAATATTGATTTTATTACTGTTGGCAAAAAAGGCGACATTGCAACGCGCCGCTTGAATAAGAATGTAATTGCCAATTTTTCAGAATTACCCGATGACATAAATCTTTTTGAGATTGTTCCAATAGCAAAATTAGCGACAGAAGAGTATAACTCTATGCGCTATGATAAAGTTTTGATTGCTTACACGGACTTTGTTTCAGCTCTTGTCCAAAGGCCGAATATCAAGCAAATTCTCCCCATCTCTAAAACGGATTTAAAAGAATTAATGGATTCTTTAGAAGTAATTAGGGGGAATAAAAAAGAAAATCAAATCAAGGAAGAAAAAATTGATTATTTATTTGAAGGAGACTTCAATATGTTAATAGAGTCATTGGCCGAAAAAATTACCCGAATGCAAATTTACCAAATGCTTCTTGAATCAAATGCTTCTGAACAATCCGCTCGTATGGTGGCGATGAAAAATGCCAGCGAAGCTTCCGGCGAAATGATTGACGATTTAACTTTGATGTTCAATAAAGCAAGACAAGCGAATATTACCAGAGAAATATCGGAAATCAGCGCCGGCATGGCATCGGTCAGTTAACAATTATTAATTACGAATTAAAAATTAATTAAAAAATATTATGCAAACAACAGGAACAATCAAAAGAATCATCGGACCGGTTGTAGATGTGGATTTTGGTGAGCATTTGCCGAAAATTTACGACGCTTTAATCGTAAAAAACGAAGAGAAAGAAATTGTTCTTGAAGTTGAACAGCATCTGGGCGGGGGAATTGTCCGAGCCGTAGCGATGGATACGACAGATGGACTTTCACGTGGAATGGAAGTTGCAAACACCGGAGCCCCCATTTCTGTGCCTGTTGGTTCTGCTACACTTGGGCGTATTTTTAATGTTTTAGGTGAAGCGATTGATAACGGAAAGGCAATAATAACTGATAAAAAATTACCTATTCACCGCAAGGCACCAGAGTACGTGACTCAAGCAACGAAGGTTGAAATTCTAGAAACAGGTATTAAGGTTATAGATCTAATTTGTCCAGTTCTTAAAGGAGGGAAGGTTGGACTTTTCGGAGGCGCCGGTGTTGGTAAGACTGTTGTCATTCAAGAATTAATTCATAACATCGCGTCAAATCACGGAGGCTATTCAGTCTTTGCCGGTGTTGGAGAGCGTACTCGTGAAGGAAATGACCTGTATCATGAGATGAAAGAATCTGGCGTGCTTCCAAAAGTGGCCATGGTCTTCGGACAAATGAATGAACCGCCGGGAGCTCGTCTGCGTGTAGGTTTATCTGCGCTCACAATGGCGGAGCATTTTCGCGATGCCGAGGGCAAAGACGTGCTTCTTTTCATTGACAATATTTTCCGTTTTACCCAAGCGGGTTCCGAAGTTTCCGCACTCCTTGGCCGTATTCCTTCCGCTGTGGGTTATCAGCCGACCTTGAGCACTGAAATGGGAATTCTACAGGAACGCATCACTTCTACCGACAAAGGTTCTGTCACTTCCGTGCAAGCGGTATATGTGCCGGCTGACGACCTGACCGACCCGGCTCCGGCGACGACGTTTGCGCACCTGGATTCAACCGTTGTTCTTAACCGTTCGCTTACTGAAATAGGGATTTATCCAGCCGTGGACCCGCTTGATTCATCTTCCACTATTCTTGATCCCAATATCGTGGGTGCTGAACATTATGCTGTGGCTCGTGAAGTTCAACGCGTACTTCAACGCTATAAAGACTTACAAGACATTATTGCCATTTTGGGCATGGAAGAACTTTCTGAAGCCGACAAAGAATTAGTGGCTCGAGCTCGAAAAATTCAGAAATTTCTTTCTCAGCCATTCTTCGTGGCGGAACAATTCACTGGCTCAAAGGGTCAATATGTTCCATTAAAAGAAACCATTAAATCATTTAGGGAGATCTTGGACGGCAAGCATGATAGCAAATCAGAGAATGATTTTTACATGAAGGGAGCAATTTAAAAAATGAGTGCCAAGCAATTAAAACTTAAAATAGTTACTCCGGAACGTCTCGTTCTAGAAGAAATGGTTGATCAAGTCAGCTTGCCGACTACCTTGGGCGAGATTACGGTATTGCCGAATCATGTTCCACTTATTACTGGACTTTCCTCGGGAGATGTTGTTGCATTTGCGGGAGGCGAACACGTGCCAATGGCTGTTGTTGGTGGGTTCGTGGAAATAAAACAAAATGGAAAAAGAGAAACGGAAGTTGCTGTGCTCGCTGATTTCGCTGAACATATTTCAGAACTACACGAAGAGAAAATAGAAAAAGCGAAAGCTCGAGCAGAAGAATTAAAGAAATTGATGGAGAACAAAGAACATGTTGATTTTGAACATTTTGAAGCGGAACTTGAACGGTCCCTCACTCGCGTAAAAATCGCTGACAAGTGGCGTAACAAAAAATACAGAAAATAGTATAATGCTATTATGAGACTAGAAAGCCCAGAGTTTGAAAATGGTGGGAATATACCTAGTAGATTTACATGTGATGGAGAGGGAACTAATCCCGAACTCATTTTTAGTGATATATCAAAAGAAGCAAAAAGTTTAGTACTACTTATGGATGATCCAGATGCTCCGATGGGGATTTGGGATCATTGGATTGTTTTTAATATGCCTCCTGACACAAAAGGAATAAGTGAAAATTCTATACCGAACGGAGTAGTCGGAAAAAATACGCGAGGAGATAACAAATACGGTCCACCTTGCCCACCAGACCGCGAACACAGATATTTTTTCAAACTATACGCGCTTAATACCAAGCTAGGGCTTGACGAGAACGCCACAAAACAAGATGTTCTAAACGCAATGCAAGAGCATATTCTTACAGAAGCTGAATTAATGGGAAGATACAATAGAATATAAAATGTCTAAATTTTATATTGTTGCGACGCCGATTGGAAATATGGGAGATATCACACTTCGAGCTATTGAGACGCTAAAAAGTGTTGATTTGATATTGTGCGAAGATACGAGGGAAACGAAAAAGATTTTAGATAAATATAATATAAGTAAACCAACGATGAGCTATCATGCTCAAAGCAAACTAACCAAGGTTGATAAAATTTTTGAATTATTGGAGGAAGGGAAAAATCTTGCACTAGTTTCTGACGCAGGTACACCTGGAATTTCTGATCCTGGAGCACTTCTCGTATCAAAAATAAAAGAAAAATTTGATGAAAAAGATGTGCAAGTTATTCCAATTCCAGGAGCCACGGCCTTAATAACTGCCTTGTCTGGATCAGGATTGCCTACACACGAATTCACTTTTCTTGGATTTTTGCCCCACAAAAAGGGAAGAGAAACGCTATTTAAAGAAATCACGCAGTCAAAAAGAACTGTAGTATTCTACGAATCCCCACATAGAATATTAAAAACCCTTGAATCACTAGTAAAATTCTGCCCACACAAAAATGTATGCATCGCTCGCGAGCTCACAAAAATATTTGAACAATTCAAAACAGGTTCTCCAGCTGAGATTTTAGAGTATTTCAAAACAAACCCAGATAAACAAAGAGGGGAGTTTACGGTAATCATCGTCTAAAAAATTACAGTAAATCCTCCGGATCCACAAAAACCTCAAAAGTCGGCGGAAGGGAAGAAAGCTTATTAAAAAGATTTCCGTCAATTACTGAGTTTATTTTAAGTTCCGGCAAAGACCATTTTTGCGGGTCTGTTTTTATCAATGCATTGGTGACATATTTTTCTTTTGACTGGGCGACGAATCCACTAAAAATTTCAGGAGAATATTCTTCAAAAATCTCTGCCAAGTTTTTTCTTGCCTTGACCGTTTGTTCCTTGTCGCCCAAATGGGTTATTTTTATAAAACGCTTGAAGGGTGGATAATTTAATTTTTTCCTATCTTCTAACTCCTCCCGCACGAAAGACAGCAGATTTAAAGATTTAATTGCCAGAATTGCTTCATCATCTTTGTTTTTTGTTTGAATAATAAGTTTATCTTTTGTACTGTTTATTATGGACAATGCTATCTGTATAATCTTTTCCCCCATCTTATAATTTGGAATACTCCAAAGTGAATCAAAAGAAGCGACGACCGAAAGCGAAGTTTTCTGTTTTAAATAAAAGAAGGCCATTTCAGTCCCGATAAGTATTGATCCCTGACTTTCCTCAAATTCTTGTATTATTTTTTTAGCACCGCTCGCTGTTTTTGCAGACTCTTTGTCCAGTTTAAAAATTTTGGTTTTTGGCTCGCCCGTAGGTCTATGCCCGAGGGGAAACAGTTTTTTTATCTCTTGAAAAACCGTGTCGGTGCCAATCCCAAGGGGCATTAAATTCCATCCTCTGCAGTAACCACAGGATATGTCGCCATCTATTGCTCTTTCACATCTATTGCAGACAAACATTCTTTTCTTAGCTTGGTGGGACATGTAAAGTACCAACGGCGCCCCACATTTTTCACAGCTTACGGTATCACCGCAATCCTTACATGTAGTTATGGTTGCTAGCCCCTTTCTAAGAGAAAAAATAAAAACATTTCTTTTGTTTTGGAGGGCAAATTTTATTTCTTTTAGCGCTTCGTCGTTAAATATTTGGAATTTTTTATTATCTCTTTTTTCTCTACCCAAAACTTCTATCTCGCCAGTAAAATCAATCCTAAAAGATAATGGGTGTAGGGGATTTAGGTTATCCATATCTTTTCTTTCTATTGTTTCGTAGCGGAGCATTTCATCTGCCATGATAAATCTTGCATTTATTTTTGATGCGTAAATTTCTACGAAAACTCTTAAATCAAGATTCGGCTTTTGAATCATCCTGTAAGCATTTGAATTTTCGTGCTCGAGAATTATGGTGCCGATGTCTTTTTTAGGAATAGCTAAAAATGGCGCAGTGCCGATGATTAAAACTGGATGATCCGAGGTCATTATTTTTTCATAATTTGTTAAAATTTTTTTTGTACTTATTCCACTATGCATAGAAAAGGTGAATTGTTCAATACCTTTTGACAGCTGACTCGCGAATCTTTCTATATCAAATACCGTAGGCAAAACTAAATAAATAGATTTACCCCTCGCAAAAGATTCGCGAATAAGGGTTTTATATACAGACATACGGTCTTCTGTTCTGTATTGGAAGAGCAATTTTTCAGCCCTTAAGTTTTGTTCTTTTTCTAAAATAGCCTTCTTGTTGTTTTTTATTTTTATTATTTTGTCATATTTTTCTATAAGAATATTTGGAATCAAAGATGCAATAGCATTATTTTTATTTTGAACAAAATATTTACTGACACCAGAAACGGTATCTAGAAATTCTTTTAAAAAAATAGAAGCCCCCTTATTTTCGATAACCTTTCTCAGGTTGAAATTCATTTTTTTTATATTGCTTTTCGCTTCTTTCAACTCTTCGCAGGATGTCACTAGGGCAAGTATTTTTCTGTTCTTTATCGGCACGGTAACAATGTTGCCTACAGATATATTTAAGCTCGAAAAATAGGTCAAATCGCCCTTCGGTATGCCTTTTTTAAGCGGTATTACAGATATTATTTTCATGATTTTCTTGTATTTCATTCTAGCATAAATGTGTGTTATATTAGCCCTATGGGATTTTTTTCACGTAAATTAGGAATAGATTTGGGCACAGCCAATACCTTGGTATTTGTGCCCGGAAAAGGCGTTGTTTTAAACGAGCCTTCTGTGGTCGCAGTTTCCGAACAAGACAATAAAATTTTAGCTATTGGTTTTGAGGCAAAAGACATGATTGGAAAGACTCCTGATTCAATAATCACATATTGTCCAATGAAAGATGGAGTTATCGCGGATTATCGAGTGACCGAAGCTATGCTACGTTATTTTATCAGTAAAGCGATGGGCAAGTTTAGTTTTTTAAAGCCGGACGTAATGGTTTCTGTTCCTGCCGGAGTCACTTCCACTGAAAGACGAGCCGTTGTGGAGGCCGCCATTCGCGCCGGCGCAAAGAATGCCTATGTAGTTTTGGCAGCCATAGGAGCTGGTATTCCGATTTATGAATCAAAAGGTTATATGGTAGTAGATATCGGCGGAGGCACGACAGATGTAGCAGTTATTTCTCTCGGCGGAATTGTGGCTTCCACTTCGGTAAAATACGCAGGAAACAAAATAGACGCCGCTATCGCGGATTATATTAAAAAAACTTTTAATTTGGCGATAGGCGACAGAACTGCCGAAGAAGTGAAAATTAAAATCGGAGCGGCCGTGCCTTTGGAGGAAGAGCTTCGGGTAACGATCAAGGGCCGGGATTATATCCAGGGTTTGCCACGGTCAGCTCAAATCGGGACCAATGAAATAGTCAAAGCGATAGACGCAGAATTAAAACAAGTTATAAAAGCGATCAAGGATGTTTTGCAAGAAACTCCACCCGAATTGGCTTCCGATATTATTGATCACGGGATTATCATGACTGGTGGCTCATCTCAATTGCGAAATTTTACCGACTTGGTTTATAGAAAAACGGGAGTTAAGGCAACCTTGGCGGACGATGCCCTTTTCTGTGTAGTAAAGGGGACAGGTATTGCCCTAGAGCATTTAGATGTTTATAAAAAAACTGTGTTAAGTAAAAAATAATGTCTGTCCTGAAACATCTAGATGAAAAAAATTTGCACCACGCATACTTGATAGATGGTGCGAGAGATGAAATTATTCCTGAAATCATAAAATTTTGTGAAAGCATAAATATAAAAACTTTTGGTAATCCCGATTTTGTTCATATTTCAATTGATAATTTTAAAATTGACGAAGCGTTTGAATTGCGCGCGATGTCTTCAAACAGGGGATTTTCCCCAACTAATAAAAAGATATTTCTGCTTTGCGCGAACAGTCTGTCTTTGGACGCGCAAAATGTTTTGCTCAAAATGTTTGAAGAACCAATAGAAAATACACACTTTTTTTTAATTGTGCCGGACGTTAATGCTCTTTTGAAAACTCTCGTTTCCAGATTTTATTTGATTAAATCGGAAATAAAATCGGGCGAAAATTTCAAAGTCGCAGAAAAATTTATTGCTATGCCACTCCAAAATAGAATAGATTTTATTAAAGAATTGTTAACAGAGCCAGAAGAAGACGAAGACCTGCCTGCGCAGGCAGGGGGAAATAGAACAATTGTTTTAGATTCTACTCGTTCCAAATCCTTAAATTTCTTAAATGCGCTGGAGTTAATAATTCACCACAGGGGAACCCTGTGTAATTACACAGGGTTCCCCTGTGGTATTTTTGAACATTTTTTCAAAGTTCGCGAATTTCTTCGTATGTCGGGGTCATCCGCAAAAAGCTTGATGGAATCTGTAGCTCTTATTACCCCAGTTTTATAATTTCTGTTATAATTAAACATATGATTTACAACTTTTCAAATTTTAAAACAGCACTTAAAAAAGTAGAGGAATTTTTGGGCAAGGAATATAGTCAGCTCAATATTGGACGGGCATCACCAATGATACTGGATGGAGTAAACGTTGAATCATACGGTTCATATGTTCCGCTTAAAAATGTAGCTTCTGTTTCTATTGAAGATCCAAAAACACTGCGCATCGCGCCTTGGGATAAGACTCAAATTAAGGGGATTGAGAAGGCAATAGTGGCGTCAAATTTAGGTCTGTCGGTTGCGGTTGACGACGTGGGGATAAGAGTAATTTTCCCTCAATTAACTACTGAAACAAGGCAGACTCTCGTGAAGGTTTTAAAAGAAAAATTAGAGGAACAGAGAATCACGGTACGTAAAGAACGCGAGGTTGTATTTCGTGAGATTGAAGCGAAGGAAAAAGAGGGTAAAATGACCGAAGATGAAATGTTCCGCGCCAAAGAGGAATTGCAAAAGATTATTAATGAAACGAATGGCAATTTAGAGGCAACTTTTGAGAAGAAAGAAAAAGAAGTAATGGGGTAAAATAATTACGAATTACGAATTACGAATTTGAGCATACTTATATTTATAATCATACTTTTAGTTTTGGTGCTAGTTCACGAGGCGGGACATTTTTTTACTGCGAAAAGTTTTGGTATCAGAGTTGATGAATTTGGATTTGGATTTCCACCTAAGATTTTTAGTTTTAAAAAGGGGGAGACTGAATATTCCTTAAATCTGCTTCCTCTTGGTGGGTTTGTTAAAATTTTCGGAGAAAGTGTCGACGAAGTAGATACTTTAGAGGTAGGTTTTTTAGATAAAAAAGAGACTCCTGAAAAAATGGAGTTAGCAAAGCGAAGTTTGGCACACAAACCAAAATGGCAACAAGCTTTAGTACTTGTGGCTGGAATCGTTGCTAATTTTTTATTGGCGTGGCTTTTATTTTCCTTGAGTTTCATGTCTGGATTTCCGACATCAGTTGGTAGCGAAATAGCCGTTAAAGAACTTTCCGATGTCAATCTTGTCGTTACCTCTGTTTTGCAAGAATCACCTGCAGAAAAGGCTGGTCTTAAAACTGGAGACAAAATTATAGGTATAAAAAATAGCAATGATTCCACAACTGACGTTAGCCCTGAGGCCGTAATCTCGTTTGTTGTTGAAAGTAATGGAGAAGAAATTATTATAGAATATACTCGTGGAAAAAATACAGAAATTAACACCACAAAGGTAGTTCCAGTAATAGACCAGGCGGACGGCAGGGCAAAAATAGGCATCTCTATGGACCAAATAGGAACGGTCAAATTGCCTGTTTTTATGGCATTTTGGGAAGGATTGCGTCTAGACTGGTTTATGACTAAAGGCACTGTTATTGGGCTTTATACGCTCGTAAAAGAGGGTATACAAGGCAATGGGAGCCTTGACGCAGTGATAGGGCCTGTTGGCTTAGTGGGGATAGTTGGTGATGCCTACGAATTCGGTTTTATTTATCTCATGTCTTTTGCTACGTTAATATCAATAAATCTTGCTATTATAAATCTACTTCCATTTCCTGCTCTAGATGGCGGGCGACTCCTGTTTTTGTTAATTGAAAAAATGAAAGGATCACGCATTAATCCCAAAATTGCTAATACCGTTAACGCCATGGGATTTTATCTTTTGATTCTTCTTATGCTTGTTATTACTTATCATGATGTAGTCAAATTGTTTTAATATATGGAAAAAAGGAAATTGAAAATCGGAGTGCTTTTTGGTGGCAAATCGGCAGAGCATGAGGTGTCATTACAATCTGCCCGTAACGTAATCAATTCTCTTGATAAAAACAAATACGAGGTTATTCCAATTGGTATTGATAAAAACGGAAAATGGTTGCTAAATACTACTTCTAATTATTTACTAAACAGTAATAATCCAAAACTAATTAAACTAAATAACTCAAATAAAGAAGTCGCTCTTTATGCGCAAGGGGAAGGCGAACTTGCCCCTGTAAAAAATGGTACAGCGATGAAAGGAAAAATTGACGTAGTGTTTCCTATAATGCACGGACCATTTGGTGAAGATGGCAGTATGCAAGGACTTTTGAAACTCGCCGGTGTGCCTTTTGTCGGGCCCAGCGTACTCGGCTCGGCTGTTGGCATGGACAAAGAAATCACTAAAAGAATTTTGCGAGATGCTGGCATCCCGGTTGGGAAATTTGTTGCGCTTAAATTGGGCGATAAAATAAATTTTAATAAAATAAAAAAAGAGTTGGGTTTGCCTCTTTTTATAAAGCCAGCCAATATGGGCTCTTCGGTGGGAATAAGTAAAGTTCGAAATGAAATAGAGTTTAAAAAAGCTATCAAAGAAGCTTTTAAATATGACACAAAAATAGTAATAGAAGAGTTTATTGCCGGAAGGGAAATCGAATGTGCTGTTTTGGGAAATGAGCATCCCATGGCCTCTATCGCCGGAGAAATTATTGCTAACCAAGACTTTTATTCCTACGATGCAAAATATATTGATGCCGGATCTGTGGCTGTTATCCCTGCTAAAATTGATAAAAAAACAATGAGAAGGATTCAGGAATTGGCAATCAAAACATTTCAAGCGCTTAATTGTGAGGGTATGAGTCGAGTAGATTTTTTCTTAAAGAAAAATGGAACTGTTGTAGTGAATGAGATAAATACGATTCCTGGATTTACCGATATCAGTATGTATCCAAAGCTCTGGGAAGCTAGCGGTCTTTCTCAGGCAAAACTTCTGGACAGGTTGATTGAACTTGCGATAGAACGTTTCAAAAGAGAACAAAAATTAAAAACCACTGTTAAATAGTTATGAATATAAAGAATGGACCAATTGGTGTTTTTGATTCAGGCGTTGGCGGGTTAAGCGTTTTAAGGGAATTGAAACGTTTGCTTCCCAATGAAAACTTTGTATTCTTGGCTGACCAAATTCATGTTCCTTATGGCGAAAAAACAAAAAAAGAATTAATAGATCTGGCTTATCGTATAGCTGACCTATTTATAAAAAAATATAGTGCGAAAATGATTGTTATCGCTTGCAATACTTCGACTTGTTATTCTATTGATGCACTTAGAAAAAAATACGCGATTCCAATTGTAGGAACTGTTCCGGCAGTAAAATCAGCTAGCGAAAAAACCAAAAGCGGTGCTATCGCAGTGATATCTACTCCAGCAACTTCAAAAAGCAAAGTGTTGAAAAAATTAATTTCTGATTATTGTGGCAATGTAGAAGTTTTTAATATCGGTTGTAAAAATCTTGAAAATGCCGTAGAAGAAGGGGAGATAGATGATCCGCGGGTCCATGATTTACTAAAAAAATATTTAGGAAAAATTAGAAATACAAAAATAGACCATATTGTTTTAGGTTGCACTCATTATCCATTTCTTAAAAATACTATTAAAAAATACTTCAAACCGTCGGTTAAGCTTGTGGATGGAGGACTTGCTATCGCTAAGCGGGTTAAATTTCTACTTAAAATTAATTCTTTAAAGAACAGCAAAAAAACAAAAGGGGAGACTGTATATCTAACCACTGGAAATGCTCTAAAATTTTCAAGAGTTGCAGGAAAATTATTAAATAAAAGAATAAAGTCCAAGACCATTAAAATCTAAATTCGCCTTGCTTTTTTTGGTTTTTTATACTAATCTGTATATATGTCACAAGATAGACTTATAAAACTTGGTTGCGGAACTTGCAAGCGCATAAATTACTGGTCCAGTAAAAACAAGAAACTCGTTACTAAGAAAATCGAGCTCAAAAAGTATTGCAAATGGTGCAAGAAAATAGTTAAGCATAAAGAGGTTAAGAAATAGATCCCGTTAGAGATCGCGAGGGCTCGCAGCGACCCTCTATCTCTAAACGGGATAGATTTTTTACCTATTTTTTGCTACACTATAAGCGACCAGAGGGTCGTTTTTTAGTAATTACGGGCGATTAGTTTAGTGGTAGAACAGCGGTCTCCAAAACCGCTGGCGGGGGTTCGATTCCCTCATCGCCCGCAATATCTATATTTTGAAGTTAATTTTTTTTGACGCATCAAACCATTTTATTTCCTTGTCACGTTTAAACCAAGTCATTTGACGCTTGGCATATCTTAACGTTTCTAAAATTACTTTTTTCGGCGTTGGTTTATAATATTCAAAACCGAATTCTTTTAATCGTCTATCGGATACACCTAATTTTTTTAGTTTTTTAATTTCATCTAGTAAGCCACTTTTAAACATTTCTTTGACTCTTCGCTCAATTTTCTTTTTTAACTTATCGGGTGGAAGATATAATCCGATTTTTATGAATTTAAACGGAAGCCTTGCTTCCGTTTTTTCAGGAACTTTGCCCAAAGCTTCAGCTATTTCAATTGCTCTTATTAATCTGATTTTATTTTTTGGATCTATATTTTGGGCGCGCCCGGGGTCTAATTTTTGAAGTTTTAGCATTAGTGCGCGGTCGCTTACTAATGCTAATTTATTACGAAGCGTATAATTCGGCGGAACTTCTGGAAAAATAATTCCTTTAGTGATGGCATCAATATAAAAACCCGCGCCCCCGCAGATAATCGGCGTTTTTCTCCTTTTTACGATATCAGCTATAGCTGATATCGCTTTCTTTTGATATTCGGCTACGGAAAGTACTTTTTTAGGATTTGCCACATTAAGCAAATGATGCGGGATGCCCCGCATTTCTTTTTTTGTTATTTTGCCCGTACCAATATCAAGACCTTTATAAACCTGTCTAGAGTCAGCGGAAATTATTTCACCATTAACTTTTTTGGCAATTTTAACAGCTAAATCACTTTTGCCGGTAGCGGTTTGACCTAAAATTACGATAACTTTTGGCTTATTTTTAATCACAACGGACTCTTTATATTTTTAATGGCCGGGTTCGTCACGTGAGTATAAATTTGCGTAGTTCGAATATTTGAATGCCCCAAAAGTTCTTGAACATATCGAATATCAACTCCATTTTCCAAAAGGTGAGTGGCAAAACTGTGTCGCAAACTATGGAATGTCGCTGGTTTATTTATCCCTGATTTTTTCAGACTTTTTATAAAAACTTTTTGGGCCGTTGCCGTTGTCAGCTTGCCGCCTCTTTCGCTTTCAAAGACAAAATCATCTTTATCTTTTCCAGCAATTGCATTTTTTATTTCATTTAAAATTTTTTCAGGAAAAACTGTTATTCTGTCTTTCATTCCCTTGGCTCCCTTAATATGAATCAATAATTCGTCTATATTTACATCTTTTACCTTCAGATTTACCACCTCGCTTACTCTCAATCCTGATCCATAAGATATCATTACCATTAATCTATGTTTTGTATTAGTGATATTTTCTATAATTTTATTTATCTCCTCTCTAGATAAAACTATCGGCAAACTTTTATTTCTTTTGGCGAATTTTAAATCTATTCTTTTGTATATTTTTAATACCTGATTATAAAAAAACTTAATAGCATTCAAATACAGGTTAATTGTTTGAGGGGATTTATCTTTTTCTTTTAGTAATAAAAGAAAATTCTTTATGTTCTCTCCATCCAATTTACAAAAATCTACTTTTTTGTGTTTCAAATAAAGTTCTATGCATAATAAATAAGCCTTTATTGTTTTTGGGCTATAATTTCGCAATTTCAGTTCTCTTATTGTTTTGTTTAAATATTCTTCCATGATATAATCAATTTGGTCGATAAAGTTATAATATAACACTCAACATAATATACCGAATATTATATCATAACCAAAAACAATCTGCAAAGAAACCAGTTAGCTGAAATATTCCTTTTCTTTTTTGGGCTATCGCCCAATTGTTTTAAAAAATTTTAAAATTTCTTTTTCATTAATTAGAGAGGGGTATAAGGTGTTTTCTCCACTCCGTTACGAAAACGATTTATTTATAAGGGGAAAAATGCTATAATAAAAACATTAGAAATATTTTATATGGATAATAATCAAAAACATTTGAATCATATAGACAAGGTTAATTTAGGGTCTTATTATACCCCAGAAATTATTGTTGATTTAGCTTACTCTATT
>Ga0076018_102_pt2 | contig 53610 bp, 51 predicted proteins | sample RifGroB1_FD_68080 | JGI IMG/M metagenome (GOLD analysis project Ga0076018, IMG submission 68080) | Parcubacteria (Nomurabacteria) bacterium GW2011_GWB1_40_7
AAATCTTCCACTGTGCCAAGAGTGCCATTTACAAATCTTTCTTTCGGATTGTTCTTGGTGCACATAACCACGGCACCTTTTTTCAGACAAAGAACTTCTGGCGAAAGACAGCCCTTTTTGAGACCAAAAACAAGGGATTCTTTGCCACTCGATGTCATGGTAAATTTTTTGGATTCTGCCCCTATTTTGTTGAGCATTTCCATATTCACCTCATCCACATTCACATTGCGTGAAAAAAGCTTCGTTGTATTTTCCGGAAATTTGCTTGAGTCTCCCATGCGAGAATGAATGTGTTTTAAATGACTATCTTCCATTTTGCCAAGACGAATAGCCGAAAGCACAGAGAGAAAATCTGCATCGTCTTGCCGATGTTGTTCGGTAAGATAACAAGTGACTGGAGCGAGCTTGCGCCACGCTTCGGATTCAAAAGCGAAATAAATTTTTACTTCGTTGATCAATTTGTCTTGCACGTTACTAACAGAATTTTTCTTTTCTATTGGTGGAAGTTGAAAAAAATCTCCGACAAAAACAATCTGCATCCCGCCGAAAGGCTCCTCATTTTGCTTTATCTCCCGACAAATCGCGTCAAGCATGGATAAAGTCTCGCTCCGAAGCATGGATATTTCATCTATAATAAGCACGCGAGTTTTTAATACGCGCTTATGAATATATTCATTGCTCGTAATTCGATCTAAATCATAGTCATTCAAACTTTCTTTTATGCCTATGCCACTCCATGAATGTATAGTCATACCGCCAATATGTGTAGCGGCAATGCCAGTCGACGCAGTAATAGCGGGTTCTATATCACGCTCCCGCAAATAGGAAACGAATTTATTTATCGTGTAAGTCTTGCCGGCGCCGGGCTCGCCCGTAAGAAAAACATTCGCGCCTGTTTTAAGTATTGAAAGCGCTTCGTTTTGAGTCATAATTTTATTCTATCACAAGCAACTTAGAAGTGTCAGAGCGGACGGGTCTTATCAATTCTTTTTTCGCGCTGGCTGTGATTTTAACATAAATGTACATCCCTTTTTACTTTTCGTTTAGAGTATAGCGATCCAAAATAGCTTCAAACATAAGCGGAGCAACGATAGTCGCGTCAGACTCTATCACAAACATCGGAGTTTCTTTGGTAAGTTTATCCCAAGTAATTTTTTCATTTGGGGTCGCGCCAGAGTATGAGCCATAAGAAGTGGTGCTGTCGGAAATCTGGCAGAAATACCCCCAAGGTCGAACCGACTTCTTCAAATCGTATTTTATAGAAGGCACAACACAAATCGGGAAGTCTCCGGAAATGCCTCCGCCGATTTGGAAAAATCCTAAACCTGCGCCCTCCGAGGAGAGTTCTGTATATTTATCATAAAGATACATCATGTATTCCACGCCAGTTTTCATCACACTCGGTTTTATTTCACCTGCCTTACAGTATCCTGCAAAAATATTTCCCAAGGTAGAATCCTCCCAACCAGGCACCACTATCGGTAAATTATTTTTCGCCGCTTCTAGAAGCCAGCAATGTTCTGGATCACCTTCATATTTACCCTTTAGTTCATCAGACAATAAGATTTGATAAAAATATTCATGTGGAAAAAAACGCTCGCCATTTTTTTTCGCTTCTTTCCATCGCTTTAAAATAATCGGCTCTATAACGCGGAAAGCTTCTTCTTCCGGAATAGAGGTATCGGTTACTCTTCGTTCTCCTCTGTTTAAAATGGCTTCGTCGTCTTCCTTCGTAAAATATCTGTAGTCGGGATAATCTTTATAACTATTGTGCGCCACCAATCTAAAAATTGATTCCTCTAAATTTGCGCCAGTGCAAGAGATCGCATGGATTTTGTTCTCTTTTATCATTGCCGCCAAAGTAACACCGAGCTGAGCGGAAGACATCGCGCCCCCCATGGCGAGAAGCATTTTCCCTCCCTCGTCCAAGTGTTTCTTGAAAGCGAGTGTCGCGTCCTTCATCTGGCGAGCGTTAAAATTATGGAATAATTTTTGAAACAAACCTAAAATTGATATTTCTTTTTTCATGCTTATATTATATTAAAAAACAGACAAAAAAGACAATATCAAGATAGAGATAATTTGCTTTTCAAAATAAAATATGCAATAATTGCATTATGAATTTAGTAGCAAAGATTCTGCCCTACGCGCAGATTATTCTTTCCGTAATATTGGTAGCGGCCGTTTTACTCCAGCAATCGGCGGCCGGACTCGGAGGCGCTTTGGGCGGAAGCGATAGCACGTCCTTTCACCACACCCGACGGGGCTTTGAGAGATTTCTTTTTTATTTGTCCCTCGTTTGTGGAATTCTCTTTGCTTTATTGGCGCTTCTCAGTATAATAATAAAAGCGAATAGTTAATATCTTGCTTTGAATTTCTTAAAATGAATCTTTATAATTGGATACGCCGGTTAAAAATTGCTGGCAAATTGCCTAAAAAAGACGAAATAAATTCAATTTTTGCCTCCTTTTCAAAAAAAGAATGGATTATTTTTGTTGTGCTGTTAATAATACTTTTAGCAAGTACCCTATCAATTCTTGAGAGTATAAATAAATCCTTAATGGTAAGCGTGCCGGCCTACGGAGGTTCTGTTTCTGAAGGCATCATTGGCGCTCCGCGTTTTATAAATCCGATACTGGCAAATTCTCCCGTCGACCAGGACCTTGTCTCGCTCATTTATTCCGGCCTAATGAGAAAAAATCCGGACGGAACTCTTTCCCCGGATTTGGCCGAAAAATACGAAATGTCTAAAAACGGCCTAATCTACACTTTTACGCTAAAAGATAAAATATATTTTCAAGACGGAGAACCGGTCACCGCGGATGATGTGATTTTTACCATAAATAAAGTCAAGGACTCAATCATCAAAAGCCCGCGCAAAGCGGACTGGGACGGTGTAACGGCTACAAAAATAAACGACAAGACGATAGAGTTTACCTTGAGACAGCCCTATCCATCTTTTTTGAAGAACGCGACGATTGGCGTAATGCCGCGGTCTTTATGGGACAATTCCCCCATAGAGCTTAATGAAGCGAACATTTCCCCAATCGGCTCCGGACCTTATATGATAAAAAGCGTCGCTAAAGAATCATCGGGAGTCATAAATTCTTACGAGCTTATTTCGTTTAAAAAATTCATACTGGGCGAACCATACATAAAGACGATTAGCCTGCATTTTTATTCAAACGAAGACGACTTAATCAAAGCGCTTGGGAACAACGAGGTGGACCAAATAAGCTCTGTCACTCCTTTAAATGCGGATATTTTAAAGGAAAGAAATTATCAGATAGATTCTTCGGTGCTTCCGCGAGTGTTCGGGCTTTTTTTCAATCAAAATCAAAATCAGCTTTTTACCGACAAAATAATCACCCAAGCCATTGATCAAGTGATAGATAAAGATAAAATAGTCCGCGAAGTGCTTTTCGGATACGGAGTCGCGATTGATAACCCGATACCGCCGAACATGATTGCTTATCAGAAATTAAATGAAAAAGATGATATTTCGCGCGAGGAAATATTGAAAAATGCGCAAAATATTTTAGCCAAAGACGGCTGGTCAAAAGGTTCGGATGGTTTTTTGCAAAAAACCACAACGGATAAAAATAAAAAGAAAAAAAATACTGCGCTGGAATTCTCCATTTCGACCGGGAATTCTCCCGAGCTCGTAAAGACAGCCGAGCTGATACAGCGGGATTTAGCGGCCGTAGGCATAAAAGTCAATATAAAAACTTTTGAGGTCGGCAATTTAAATCAAAACATAATTCGCCCGCGCAATTATGATTCTCTTCTGTTCGGACAAATCATAAATCATGAATCCGACTTATTCGCCTTTTGGCATTCATCCCAAAGAAAAGATCCGGGGCTTAATATCGCTTTATATACCAATGCCAAAGTGGACAAAATTTTGGAAGACGCCTCCATTATCGTTGATGAACAACAGAGAATTAAAAAATACGCCCAATTTGAAGATGAAATTAAAAAAGATATGCCAGTCGTTTTTTTGTATAGCCCCAATTTCATATACGTAGTGTCTCCCAAGATAAAGGGGTTTTCTTTTGACCGCATTATTTCATCCACAGATCGTTTTTCAAATGTATATTCATGGTACACCGAAACGGAAAATGTTTGGAAAATATTTAGCAAATAACATAAAAAAATGACAAAAAAAACAAGATTGCCATTCAGTGCTCTGACTATTGAACATGAAAAGCCTAAATCAGACGCTCCACGCCCAGAACTTAGACGTGGGATATCTTCCCTTGGCCGTAGACTTTCGGGTGAGGCCGAAAGAAAAAGAACGACTAAAAGTTCTACTTATCAATACACCCAAAAAAGATACGGCCAAAACAAAGCATCTAGCCCGTTTAACCCTAAAAATCAATACAAAAACATTGAGGGCGCAAAAATCCCTTCAATAGAGCCGGGGGTAATTCGTGTTATTCCTTTGGGCGGAGTGGAAGAAATCGGAAAAAATATGACTGCCGTAGAAATAGGCGACGATATTATCGTAATAGATGCCGGCATGCATTTTTCCAACGAAACAACGCCCGGGGTTGATTATGTTATTCCCAATACGACTTATTTGGAAGAACATAAAGATAAAATCCGCGCTCTCTTTATAACACATGGACACTTAGACCATATCGGTGGTGTCCCCTTGGTACTTTCCCGCATTGGCAATCCTCCAGTATATTCTAGAAATCTTTCTATCCTAATGATGAAAAAACGCCAGGCGGAATTCCCCCACTTCCCTGCCATGAAGGAAAATATTGTGGAGAAAGATTCTGTGATAACTTGCGGAAAAATAAAAATTCGATTTTTTGGCGTAACACATACTATCCCAGATGCTATGGGAATAATTATAGAAACCGAAAATGGATGGATTGTAACTCCGGGAGATTATAAGCTCGACCAAATAGATGGCATTGTCTCTAAGGAAGAAGAAAAAGAATATTCTATTTTTGACAAAGCGAAAGTACTGCTTCTCATGACTGACTCCACCAACATTGAAAACGAGGGCTTTTCTTTGCCGGAAATAAAAGTGCATCAGGGATTGGAAAACTTATTAAAAAAAATAAATGGCAGAATAATTATAGCCGCTTTCTCTTCCAGTATCACTCGCTTAGCCCATGTGGTTAAAACTGCTGAAAATTTGGGTAAAAAGGTAGCCCTAGATGGACGCTCAATGAAGACAAATATTGATGTTGCTATTGAAGCCGGTTTTTTCCAGCCTAAAAAGGGAACCATTATACCTATTGAGGAAGCATCTAGTTATCCACCCAATAAGGTTGTTGTCTTAATGACCGGCGCCCAAGGCGAAGAATTTGCTTCTTTAAATCGCGCTGCCAATAAATCGCACAGAAAATTCTCCTTAAGTAAGGGAGACACGATAATACTTTCTGCTTCCATTATCCCCGGCAATGAGCTACAAGTACAAAAAATGAAAGATGCTCTGTCGCGTCAGGGAGTAAAAATAATTAGTTATCGTACCCCGGGTGAAGATTTTGTACACGCAACCGGACACGGCAATAAAGAAGATGTAAAATGGTTGCATCAAAAAATACACCCAAAATTTTTTGTACCGATTCACGGACATCATTATCACCTTGAACTGCACAAAGAGCTCGCAATGGAACTCGGCATGCCTGAAGAGAATATCGTCGTTCCAGACAATGGATCGGTTATTGAAATCTCTGCGAACGGACAAAAAATAACAACTCGCAAAGAACATGCTCCTAGTGGGGCTATGATGGTAGATGGAACTTCTATTAGCGACACTCAAGATGTCGTCATTCGCGACCGAGTTATGCTCGCCCAGGACGGAATGTTTGTGATTATCGCGCTCGTTGACCAAAAAACGGGAAAATTAAAAAAATCGCCGGATTTGATTTCCCGCGGTTTCGTCTACTTGAAAGAAAACCAGGAACTTTTGCGTCAAGTAAGAATGATGATTAAAAAGGGGGTTGAAGACGCTACGGCTAAAAACCACATGGCGGATTTTGATTACATCAAGCAGGGATTGGGAGAAAATATTTCAAAATTCCTATATCAAAAAACCGCCAAACGACCGCTCGTTATACCGGTAATATTGAGCGTTTAAAAAATATGTTTAAAGACAATCCAAAATTAAAAAACATTTTCTTTCTGGGTTTTTTATTCTCTTTGCATTTAGCTATCGTTTCCTATTTTAATTCTAGTTTTCTCTCTTTTTTTTCTTCTGAAAAAAATGTCAGCTTAATATACATATTAAGTTCTATTTTTTCTTTACTGGTGCTTTTCTTTGTACCTACAATATTAAAAAAAATTAGAGAATGCAGATTTTTGCTTTGGGTCTCCGGGTTAAGCGCTCTATCTTTACTTCTATTAGCCACTCTTAAAATCCCCGCGATCGTTATAATAATATTTATTTTTTATTTTGCATTAAATTATTTAATTATTTTCGCGCTAGATGAATTAGTAGAAATATTCTCTAAAAATTCTTCCACGGGAAGAGTTCGTGGCTTATATCTAACTTTTGTTAATTTAGCTTGGGTAATCTCGCAAGCCTTCTCGGGAAAGATTTTATCAAAATACTCTTTCGTCGCATTATATTTCATTGCCTTCGCAATAATGATAATTTTTCTATTTGTCGCATTTTTCAGTTTCAAAAACTTAAAGGACCCAAAATACGACAAGGTATTGGGATGGCAATCTTTTAAAAATTTTTTCGCAAACAAAAACCTTGCCCGCGCTTATAAAATAAATTTTCTTTTACAATTTTTCTATGCTTGGATGGTAATTTACACTCCAATATATTTGTATGCGCACCTGGGTTTTAACTGGAAAGAAATCGGCACTATATTTATGGTAATGCTTTTGCCGTTCATTTTAATTCAATTTCCATTAGGAAAATATTCGGACAAGATTGGAGAAAGGAAAATGCTAATTTATGGATTCCTGGTGGCTTCGCTCGCGACTTTGTCTCTTTTCTTTATAAAAAAACATGAAGTCTGGATTTGGGCCATAATGCTTTTCAGTACAAGGCTTGGCGTCGCAACGATAGAAGTAATGAGCGATGTTTATTTTTTTAAACACATCAATAAAGAAAACGATGAATTTATCGCTGTCTATCGTAACACTGCTCCGGTATCTTATATTTTCGCCCCATTAATTGCTTTCGTCGCCTTTTACTTTATACCATCCTTTAATTTCATTTTTCTTATCATGGGAACAATCATGCTTTATGGAGTCTATCTCGCTTCAACTATAAAAAATAGCGACATTTAATTATTTTTGTTATCCACAATCCTAATTGACAGAATTTTTAGAAAATATAGAATAAGTGAGTTCGTTTGATAATTAAAAAGAAGTGATTGGGGAAACTGGTTAGATTCCAGTACAGTGCCGCTACGGTAAGCCTCGACTTTATGTCGTGGACAAGTCCGACTACCAATCATTTTATTAGTCCCGAGCAGGATCCCCTTCTTTTTTGAAGGCCCATAAATTCTGCTCTAATGCAGGATTTTTTTATGCTTAAAAATAAAAAAATATTAATAATTGTTGGAGTACTTGTATTGGTTTTTCTCTGGGGAGGGCAAAATATTCTCGAGCGAACCCTTGGGATCAGAAATGTGCTGGGGACACATTTTCTGAACGGCGACGGACAGAGAAAATTTTCAACAGAAAATTTTCGTGGTGAGTCAGAGAATGTTTTGCCCGAAACAGCAATTTTGGAAATTAACAAAACCCGCCATGAAACAGAACTTGCGGGCAGTGAAACTGTCTATGACTTTATGGATAAACTTCGCGATGAGGGAAAAATAAATTTTACCGAAAAAACTTACGCGGGAATGGGAAAATTTATCGTTTCCATCAACGGAGTCAAGAGCAACGGAGCGGAAAATTGGATCTATTATGTGAATGGCAAAGAAGCGCAAGTCGGCGTTTCAAATTATAAGATAAAAGCTGGAGACCTTGTCTCTTGGAAATATGAAAAAACAAATTATTAGGACAATATTAATAGTGGGATTATTTTTATCAGCTAGGGGGATTGTTTTAGCAGCGGATGTAAATTTAACAATACGAGACGGTGCTAATATTATTTATACTAGTTCTATTCCGCTTCAACCAACAGGAACAATCCAAATTCAAGGTCATGATTTAGACGCAAATAGCGTTCTTTCTGTTTTAAATGATGCAGATATTTTGAGCGATAGTTTTACAATTACAGATTTACAATATTATGATTCCATGGGGTCGTTTTATTTAAAATGTATAAATAGTTCTTGTGATAATTGGCAATATACAGTAAATAATTCTTATCCGTGGGAAAGTATTGATCAAAAAATCCTCTCTGGTGGAGAAAATATTTACGTATATTTCGGACCTCAGAATAAAGTTGTATTGAGTCCCGAAAACATAAATACAAATGAGACTTTGACGGTTACTGCGCAAAAATATGATTACGAGAATAATACTTGGACCACGAGAACTGGAGTAACAATAGGGGTAACACAGCCAAACCCGGATGATCCCTGGACGCCGATAGAAATACAAACAGGCAGTGTAGACGGAAACGGTCAGGCTGTTTTTTCTTCAATCCCTGTTGGCTCTTATGATGTCGGGATTAAGGAAGATTTTTATTTTCCAACCGAGGCTTTGACGGTAACGGAGGCTTCCTCAGGCGAGGGAGGCGGAGGATCTTCGGGAGGAGGTTCCAGTAGTGGCAGTCGTAGCAAGAAAATCGAGGGCAGCGTCCTGGGCGCTGAAACTAAGATAAAATTTGATTTGGAAAAAGCTTTTGAATTTTTAATTTCCCAACAAAAAGAAGACGGTTCTTTTGGTGAGAATCTTTACACCGATTGGACTGCTTTAGCGCTTGCCTCAGGAAATTATCAAAACCAAGTCATAAAATTAATTAAATACTTTGAGGAATCAAAAATAGAAAGCGCACTCTTGACCGATTATGAAAGGCGCGCTTTGGCTTTAATGTCACTCGGACTTAATCCATACAATACGAATGGCGTGAATTATATTGGAAAAATAATTTCCAGTTTTGATGGCAAGCAGTTCGGCGATCCGCAAGAAAATAATGATGATGTTTTTGCCTTAATTGTTCTCCAAAATGCGGGCTTCTCGGCTGACGAAAAAATGCTGGCTAGCAGCGTGGATTTTATTTTAAGCGCGCAAGGTGAAAACGGCTCTTGGAATGAAAGTGCGGATATGACCGGCGCCACGATTGAAGCATTTTCTCCTTTTACTTTAAATTTAACAGTAAAAGACGCTTTAATTAAAGCAAAAGATTATTTAAAACAAAAACAAAAAGATAATGGCGGTTGGAATGATAGCGCGTCTTCCACTGCTTGGGTCATAGAGGGCATTCTTGCAATGAATGAAAAAATAGAAGATTGGAAAAAATCTGAAAACACTCCGCTTGATTTTTTAGCTACTATGCAAGACATAGACGGCGGGATAAAAAACGATAATGTAAAAAACAAACTCTGGGAAACTGCTTATGTTGCCTCTGCATTATCCGGCAAAACTTGGAATGAGATAATGCAAAAATTTAATAAGCATGAAGAAGGAGTCGTTGTTATAGAAAAGAAGATACTCCCCAAAAAACAGACAGCTAAAAAAATAGTAGAGAAAACTGAAAACTTAAACACTGGTCCAATTACCCTCCCTCTAAATACAACACAACCGCAACCAGAACTCGAGCAGAAGAAAGGCTGGTTCAGTAGATTCTGGGACAGTATTTTTAGCGTTTTTTAAATTCCACTATTTTCCCTGCTTTAATTTCTATCTTATCTGCTTTTCTTAATTTTTTTACGCAAGCTTTCGACATAATGTCGTAGTGTTTTATTTTGTCTAATTTTTTATCTATATACCAAAGATTTTTTCCTGACGTTGCCCAATCATTTCTTAGGGTATTCAAGTTAAATAATTCAGAATATTGCCGTAAAGTTTTCTCGCCATTGTCTAAAAAATATTCATGAAAATAAGACAATGCGAGCTCGCGAATATTTTTATAAATCGGTTCCCTGTACCGTAAAACTGCGTGATTGGTCTTGGATAATGCGCCCCAAAAATTCCCTATTTTAAATGGAGCAATCACATGGTCATAATCATGCTTAGTCGCTTTCAAATGCATCAAAAAGGGAGTAGAACCGCGCAAAAACAATATATAAGCTCCGAGCAAAGCTCCTTCAAAACAATGCGCTTTTTTCTCCCGGAGAGCGAAAAGAGGAGATTTTAGAGTTTCTCCTCCCTCTTCAAAATTAAACTCCAAACTGTTCAAAAAATCTTGAACTTTTGCCGGAGTATCCAATTTCCGCATTAACGTTATTTCTTTTTTGGAAAAACCCGGCATTCTTTATTTCTTTTTTGCCTTTTTCGGTTTTTTTACGTCTTTTCTATACGCGTTATTTCCTTTTCCCATATATTTTTTAGTTATCTAATAATAGTTAACTACTGGGGCAAAACGCAAGAAGTTTTTTCCGCCAATTGTTCCAGCGGAATTGCGCCCGTGAGCCTGGAACCGTCGACAAATTCCCAAGTCGGATAACCGGTAATGTTTTTGTCCTTGCAAATTTGCAATTGCTCTCGGCCATCTGCCGTGGAACATTCGGCATAGGGCAACAATTTAACGGACGAACCGAATAATTCTTTTTGGGCTTTGCAATACTTGCACCAAAAAGTCCCGTAAAAAACCGCGCCTTTCTCTTTCAGACAAATCGCGAACGCATCGTATTTGCCGGGTTCCGGAGACGTACTGTTTGACCTAATCAGCACCGTGCCAATCGTCCCCAAAACCAGCAAACCGATTATTGAAACAAAGATTTTTATATTTTTATTCATAATTAAAGTTTATCAATTTAAAAAACTTTTGGCAAGAAAATAATAAGCCCAACGATTATTGCTACGAATACAGACAACAGCACTGCGGCAGCGGCTACGTCTTTTGTGTCTTTAGCATATGGATGATATTCCGGAGAAGTTAAATCTATATCAATTTCAATGGCAGTATTAAAAACTTCTGAAACCAAGACAAAACCAATAGCAAAGATTAAAACAATCCATTCAAGATTAGAAACTTTAAAATAAAATCCACAAACTATTACAATTAATGTTGCAAAAATAAGAATAGGTGCGTGCCTTGTGACCTTAAAAGCTACGTAGATTCCCCGAAATGCATTTGAGAATTTCTCACTATATTTTACTTCCCGCCACGCTTTTTGTTCTTTTTGAGAATTCATAATATCTATGTTCGCGGGCAAGCAAAACTATTGCCCGCTGAGTGCTTTGTCTCTTGCTTCCAAATAATCTAGCTCATCTTGATCGAGTCGCTTTCCTGGATCCCTCTTTTTTCTAGCTAGCCTTTTTTCAAACCCCAATTTTTGCTGGGTTGTATATTCAGCAAAAGTTTTGGGTCTTTGGATTCTTGCCTCGCCCGAATTCTCACCAAAATCAAGACCGGGTTGTTCTATTTTTTGTCTCATTTTTTCCACGGTTATATTATACCATATATTCTACTGATATTGTATATAAACCGGCCGGGGGTTTAATTTCAAAAGGGTTTCCGGCGTCATCAGAACCGTTCCTTTTTCCCAAATATCATTTTTGTAAAATAATTTGAAGCCGGTAAATTGCACAGGCTCTTTGTAAATAAACTGCTGATAGGTATTTATTTTTTTGGCCTGCCCTCCCCAGCCGTCCATATTCATTACAATCTGCACTTCGGGCAAGGTTTTAATTTGTTTGTAATTGGTTACCATTTTTTGCGTATATCGATGAACCATCAAAATTTTTGGGGTAAGATTATTTTCCCGCACAAGATTAGCTAAATAATTTGAGGCAAAATTTATGTCCACCGCGTCTAAGGTGCCAACAACTTTCCCCGGCCGGATAGTTCCTTTCATGGAAAATTCCGGATCAATAGCCAAATGCACGTTTGGCATTTTTAAATATTTTTCCAATAATGGAATCTCTGTTTCCACCTTGGAAAAACCGACTTGCAAGTCAAGAAAAACAATCGCGTCTATTTTTGCCGCCATCGCCAGCACTTTGTCTATCTCCGTGCCGGGCATTCTGAATCGGTGCTTTCCGTCTTTCCCCGCGCTGTTCTGCGCCACAATGGCAATATAATGAAGCGCGGGAATTACTGGAGTGGCTGGGTCGGCATTCTCCCACTTCTTTACCTCTGCGTCTAATTTTGCCAACATTTCGTCTTCCGGATATTCCCCCAGCACTCCCATTTTCGTGGAATATAAATTTCCGTAATAAGCGACAATGCGATTAAAAGGCAAAATCGCTCCAGCATTAGGATAAACAGTTTTCACCGGCCAAAGATAGATCGGGGGTGGCGCGAATGGAACAGGAATCTCATTGCCCTCCTTGTCTTTTTTGGGAATAACAACTTTGGGGGGAGGATTATTGGCTATTTCTTCCAATTTATTATCGTAAGCCGCGATATCAAGCGGTGGGATAACTGGCGCAGCCGGCTTGTTTTCAGTCTGCGCGGTATTCATAATTCCATTGCTTTTGCTATAAGTTATGACACTGCCAAAAAACTCCGGAAATAAGAAAAACAGGACAAAAAGCAAAAATAGAAAAATTATTAAAAAAATCCAAAATCTTTTGCTCATTTAAGTGAGTATAGCACGAGAAAAGAATTTTCTTATTTCCTCAATAATTACGATAGACAAAGCAATCGGAACAATCATGAACCAGTCGGAGCGCTCCAAAGGAACCGTATGCAGCACTTTTTGCAAAATCGGCGCGTAGACCGCCAATAATTGCAAAACAATGACTAATCCTGTCGCTCCGAGTAAAAACTTATTGGAGAAAGGATTTGACTGAAAAATTGATTTTGAATCGGAACGGCAATTCCAGGCGTTAAACCACTGAAATACCGCCAGCGTTGTAAGGGAAATGGTCCAGGCCTTTTCTATGTTTGTATCGGCATATTTTTGGAAGAGAAAAAGCGTGCCGATCATCATTGGAATAGCCATAATAATCATCCTCTGCAACATTAGTTTATCAATAAGATATTTTTTGGGCCGTTCAAACTTACCCAATAAAAGTCCTTCTTCTTTTGGTTCCATAGCCAGCGACACATCTAGAAAGCCGTCGGTCACAAAATTAAGCCAAATAATTTGAGCGGCCAGAATTGGCAGAGGCAGACCCAAAAGCAGGGCCGTAATTATCGTGAAAGCTTCGCCGAGGCTGGTTGAGAAAAGATACAGTATCACTTTTTTTATAGTTTTATAAATACTTCTTCCTTCTTCAACGGCAGAAACAATGCTACCGAAATTATCGTCTAACAGCACGATGTCAGCCGCTTCTTTCGCCACTTCCGTGCCAATTCGGCCCATCGCAACACCCAAGTCAGCGGCCACCAGCGATGGCGCGTCATTAACCCCGTCCCCGGTCATAGCGATAATTTCTCCGCGCTTCTTGAACGCCTTGATAATTTTTAATTTATGTTCGGGCGTCACGCGCGCAAAGACGGTCGTTCGAGACAATTTCTCTGAAAGCTCATGGTCAGACAACGCCTCAATTTCCACTCCAGTAAGCAATTCGTCGCCCTCATTATATATATCCGCTTCGCGGGCAATTGCCTGGGCGGTAATCTTATGGTCGCCCGTAATCATAATGACTCTTATCCCCGCTTCTCGGGCTCGAGCCATGGCCTCTCTGACTTCCGGGCGTAGCACATCTTTCATTCCCAGAAAACCGACAAAAGTAAGATCTGAAATTAATTGAGAATCCGTGTGTTTAAAGTTCTCCCGAAGGCCGACAGCGATAACACGCCGTCCCAGTTTAGACATATTCACTAACGCTTCCTCTATTTTTTTTCTCTCTTGTTCCGACAGCGCCTGGGCACCCTCAGCGCCGATTATATTTTTTGAAAACCCGATAATAACCTCGGGGGCGCCGATTACGGTCATCAAATTTTTACCCTCAAAAGAATTAACAGTCGCGCGATACTTGAGCTTGTAATCAAATGGCTTTTCCGACAAAACTGGCATCTCTGCCAGCAAATCTTCCTTATTAAATCCGATTTTCTTGGCAAAAACCGCCAAGGCCGCTTCCGTCGGATCACCCGCTATAGACCAATGTTTTTCAGTATCAGAAAATAAGAGCCGAGCGCCGGCGCCCAAAGCGACGGCTTTGCCGACCCTGAGCAATTCGGGATGATTAGCCACATCCACAATATTATTTTCAAATATAATATTCCCCGCCGGCTCATAGCCGACGCCGCTCACCTCGAATAATTTTCCCGCCGTCCATACTTGCCTGACCACCAATTCGTTTTTTGTAATGGTGCCGGTCTTATCCACCGCGATAACCTGCGCTTGTCCCAATGCCTCAACCGCTTGAAGCTTTTTCACCAAAGCGTTGCGTTTGGACATTCGCCAAACTCCAGTCGCCAGCACCAAGGTCATAACAATCGGCAATCCTTCCGGAATAATGGAAACTGAAAGCGAGACGATAACAGCAAACATCGTTTGGATTGATTCACCGGTCGCCAGACCAATGCCAAACAGCGCAAGACAAATTATTCCCACAATAATAATAATGGCTCGGGATAAATATCGGATATTCGCTTTTAAGGGAATTTCCGTATCAATGGAAGAAATTTCTTTGGCGATCCGGCCGATAACGGTCCTAGCTCCGGTCGATACGACAACCGCTCTTCCGTTTCCGGCAACAATATGCGTGCCCTTGAATAACATATTTTTCTGGTCAGCCGTAAGAACCTCTTGTTTGAGAACATCCGTTATTTTATAAATGGGTTCTGATTCTCCCGTAAGCGACGCCTCGTCCGCTTTAAGATTTTGCGAGAAAATAACTCGCGCGTCGGCCGGCACTTTTTCTCCTTCCTCCAATCCTATGATATCTCCGGGCGCCACTTCCCTATCTGAAATAATAAATTCCGTGCCTGCGCGCAATACCGTCGCTTTTGTCTCAACAAATTTTTTGAGAGCGTTAAGAGTATTTTGGGCCTTTCCTTCCTGAATTGTTCCCACTATAGCGTTAAAAACAAGCACAGCTAAAATAATATACGCGTCAGAAGCGTTGCCTATTGCATAAGTGATAACACTCGCCGTCAGCAATATAAAAATAAGCGGGCTGTTGAATTGGTTGAAAAATAAAAATATCAAAGGTGTCGGCTTTTTTTCAGGCAAACTATTGGGACCATATTGTTCTATCCTGTTTTGAGCCTCCTCGGGAGAAAGCCCGCGCAACGAAGTATTAAGCTTTTCAAATATTTGTTCCCGGGATAACGAATGCCATTTTGTTTCCATAGTAAATTTTCTAATTTGGTTCAATATTCATAATTTTTTCATTCCAATGTTCTATAGAATATTAAAACGACTTTAATCCAGCCAATTTTTTACTTTTAATGCGACTAGCGCGGCAGACTGCTCGGCTTCCTGTTTGCTCTTGCCTTTTCCTTCGGCAATTAAGTTAGCTCCAAAATAAATGCCTACCGTAAAATGTTTGTCGTGATCTGGACCAGTTTGACTTAAAACTTTGTAAGCCGGAGTTACAGACACAAACTCCTGCGCTTTTTCTTGCACTAATGATTTTGCATCACGCCAAAGTTTTTTATTTACAATTTCTTCTGTTTTCGGCAAAAGGGTTTTAGCCACGAATTTGTCCGCCGCGTGCCTCGCCTTTGGATAAAAGCAGATAGTCATTCATACCAATATCCCCCGCCACTTCGGAAATGATAACCGCGTTCACCAGAGCGGAACGAAGCGATGTTAATTCTCCTTCGGTATATTGCGGATATTTTTTATAGAGAAAATTGGTAACGACAAGTTCCAGCACCGCATCGCCTAAAAATTCCAAGCGTTCATTGTGAGAGAGAGCGGTGCGCGGATTTTCGTTTATATAAGAACGGTGCGTGAAAGATTGTTTCAGCAAATCCTTGTCCTTAAACACCACTTTTATTTTTTTCTCAAAATCTGAAAACTGTATCATTTTATTTAAATTATTTTTTACTGATAATCTCAATCGCCTTACTGATAAGTGGAATTATGTCATTATAAATGCGAAGTTCTGGAATCGCAGAGAGCGGAAACCATCTTGCTCCATCTAGGCCACCTGATTTTTCAAGCTCGAGTTCTTTGTCTTCGCTCTTAGCCAAAAAATAAACCACTTTTTTCAAGCTTTTTCCTTTCTCCGGATGTGAAGCGACATATTCATTCTCCCCCAATTTTTCTTCTATTTCAATATCCAGCCCGATTTCTTTTTTTATTGCCCTCTTCGTTCCATCCATTTCATTTTCTCCAGCTTCAATCTTTCCTTTAGAGAGTGTCCAATAACCGAAAACATCATGCACAAAAGCAAATAAAACTTCATCGTTTTTTTTCTTATAAACAAGAGCCCCGCCCAACATTTCAACTGGCAGTTTTGTGATATCTATAATTTCTTCTTGTTTTTTCTTTTTACTGATTTGTTCCTTGCCCGGTTCGCCTATCTCTTTATAAACAGCGCCGAGCACTCCATTTACGAACTTGCCGGAATTTTCTCCACCGAAAGTTTTGGCCAGTTCTATGGCTTCGTTGATGGCAACTTTTGGAGGCACTTCTTTTCTGTCCCCAAAAAGCAACTCCGTTAATCCAATTCTCAAAATATTTCTATCAATTACCGAAATTTTATCTATCGGCCAGTCCGGCGCCGCTTTTTCAATGATCTCGTCAATCGTTACGTGCTTCTTAAATATTTTTTCTAAAAGTGAAAACACAAAACCATCATCCTCGAAACCGGGAGCGAATTCTTTAATATTTCTTTTTAAAATTTCTTTAACCTCTTCATCGTCGAGATTTTTTCTTTTCTTTTCCTCGGATTGAAAATCCCACTCGAAAAGCGTCTGGAGCACTATTGATCTTGAAAGGTGCCTATTTGCCATCCCGTTAGAGGCAGGTCGCGGTCTTTATTTTAAAAACCAAATCCTGCATTTCTATTAATTTTCTTTTGTTAAAAATCATCTTCAATTCACCCGTTTGCGACCGCGGCCTCTAACGGGACTACTTGCCCTCTTCCGCTTTTTTTGCCTTTGCTTTCTTTTGCTTCTTTTCGGTCTTTTTTATCAAATCTAAAACTTTTTTACCACGATAAAATCCGCAAGCAGAGCAGACAGTGTGTCGTCTTTTTAAAGCTTTGCAATTCTCGCACTTAGAAAAACTCGTACTCTCCAATGCGTGGTGAGAACGGCGGTTTGCTGTATGCGATTTTGTATGTCTCATTCGTACTACCATAATGTTTCTATCCTAGCATATTAAAGATGAAATGCAAAATAAAACGTGATATTATGGAGATATACCTGTCCCGTACTAAATTTTTGATTACGGGACATAACGATAAACATTATTAGTTAAAATTTTAGTACTGGGATGGAAAACACGGATAAATTGCACAATTTGAGACATTCTTTAGCACACCCCGAAGGAGATCAAAACGTCGAATGCACATTTTGCTCCCTACGGGGCAGGAAGTGCTTTTATAATATTCAGTAATCTATATGGATAATAACAATTTACACAACCTTAGACACTCCCTCGCTCACCTTTTGGCGGCCGCAGTTTTAGAGATTTACACTGATGCTAAAAATACTATTGGCCCTTCAATAGAAGATGGCTTTTATTATGACTTTGACTTCTCCTCCCCTATTTCTGACAAAGATTTACCCAAAATAGAAAAGAAAATGCGCGAACTTCTCAAAACTTGGAAAGAATTTCAAAGTGAAGAAAAGACAGGAGAAGAATCGAAAAAATATTTTTCTGATAACCCTTACAAACTAGAAATTATTAATGAAATCGTAGAAAAAGGTGAGAAAATTACTCTATACACTTGTGGCAACTTTACCGACCTCTGCCGAGGAGGACATTTGGAGAATCCGGCAAAAGAAATTGATTCGGGTTCCTTTAAGCTGGACCGCATCGCCGGCGCATATTGGCGCGGAAATGAAAAGAACAAAATGCTCACGCGTATTTATGGGCTCGCTTTTGAAACCAAAGAAGAATTGGAAGCTTACATCAAACAGCGCGAAGAAGCCCAAAAAAGAGACCACAAGAAACTTGGTAAGGAACTTGGACTATTCACTATTTCAGAGTTAGTCGGGAAAGGATTACCCATGCTAATGCCAAAAGGCAACATAATTAAAACAGAATTAGAAAATTTTATAAGAAAGGAAAAAGAAAAATTGGGCTATTCTTTTGTAACCATTCCACACATCGCACGAAAAGAATTATATATAAAAAGTGGTCACATGGGGAAATATGATGCCATGATGCCAACCATGACAGATGAAAATGGTGAAGAGTTTGTGATGAAGGCGATGAATTGTCCGCACCATTTTGAAATATACAACGCCGAACCACACAGCTATCGTGACTTACCTTTGCGCATCGCTGAAAATACTACTGTCTATCGCAATGAAAAAAGCGGAGAACTCGCCGGACTTTTGCGCGTTAAAAATTTAACTCAAGATGATACACATCATTTTATAAGAGCGGACCAAATCGAAACTGAAATTGAAATGATCTTCGGCCTAATGCAAAGAGTTTATGCTCTGTTTAATTTTAATGATTATAAGGTAGAAATATCTGTCCGGGATCCAAAAAATAAAGAAAAATATTTCGGAAGCGACGAGGTCTGGGAAAAAGCCGAAGGGATTTTAATTAATTCCGCAAAAAAAATGGATTTGAAATACAGCGTGGAGGAGGGCGAAGCTGCTTTTTATGGACCTAAAATTGACATAAAAGTAAAAGATTCAATCGGCCGAGAATGGCAATTAACCACCGTTCAATTAGACTTTAATCAACCGGAAAATTTTGAAATGGATTACACAGGAGAAGATGGTAAAAAACATCGTGTGGTTGTTCTGCACGTTGCCATCTTTGGCTCTTTTGAAAGATTTATGGGGGTATTGATAGAACACTATGCCGGCGCCTTCCCTCTCTGGCTCTCGCCGGTGCAAGTGAAAGTGATTCCGGTACGCGAAAATCATAATGAATATGCAAAAAAAGTTTTTGAATTGTTAAAAGAAAATGGTATTCGTGCAGAACTCGACGATGAAGATAAAAATCTCGGCGGAAAAGTCCGTGATGCTAAAAATAACAAAATCCCTTATTGGGTAGTCATCGGTGATAAAGAGATTGAAGCAAACAAAATTACCCTAGAATCCCGCGATGCCGGCCAGCTCGGTCAAATTGGAAAAGAAGAGCTCGTGACAAAACTTTTGGGAGAAATTAGGAATAAAAAATAATATTATTCTAGATAAACTATCTCTATTCCGAATTCTTTGGCTTTTTTGTGTTCCCATTTTGAACCACTTGATGACTCCCAGTTAGGTATAAAATAATAGGTCGAAGCCATTTTTGACTCAATAATCGGTATATAAAAATCATTTAGCATCTCTTTGAGAATTTTTTCTTTTGAAAATTTATTTTTCAAAATCTGCATAGGTATCTCAAAAGGCATCTGATCAAACACAACCAGCCCATTATTTTGTAACTGCGTTATGGTGTTATTGAAAAGATCTAGATTTTTTTCAATAGACCCTGCGCCTCCAGTTGTAATTGGCCCACAAACCTGCACAAAAGGTTTTGGCATTCGATCTATTATACGTTTAGCTATATTATATAAGTCCTTCACTGACTCTACTTTTTCCAAATCTTTCCAATCCTTTTCTTCCCAGTATTTTTTTGTTTCTTTACTAAATTCCATTTTATATATCAATCTCGGCTAATTTGGCGTTAGATTGGATGAAAGATTTGCGAGGGGGAACTTCGGAACCCATGAGAATATCAAAAATTTCATTGGCTTCTTCGGCGTCGCTGATGTCTACTCTTTTCAATACGCGGTGTGCTGGATCCATCGTTGTTTCCCAGAGTTCCTCCGGATTCATTTCTCCAAGACCTTTAAAACGTTGAATGTGAATTCTCGCCCCGTTAGAAGCAGACTTCTCCCCTGAAGTCTCAGCTTCTAATGGGGTTGTTTCGTCTCCTGTAGGTTGTTCGATTTCTTCTATTTCTTTTACATCAGCATTTTTACCAACAATTTTTAATTTTTCATCGTCTGTGTAAGCGTACAAAATTTCTTTACCTTTTTTAATTTTATAAAGTGGCGGTTGAGCAATATAAATATACCCGGCATCAATAACCTCTCTAAAATATCGGTAGAAAAGAGTAAGCAAAAGTGTGCGAATGTGTGAACCGTCCACGTCGGCATCTGTCGCGATAATTATTTTATGATAACGCATTTTTTCTAAATCAAAAGTGTCCCCGATAGACGTGCCCATAGCGATAACGAGAGATTTCACTTCTTTGGAAGCAAGCATTTTATCAATACGCGCACGTTCAACATTTAAAATCTTTCCGCGGAGTGGCAAAATCGCCTGCGTACGGCGGTCACGTCCTTGTTTGGCCGAGCCTCCTGCCGAATCTCCTTCCACCAAGAACAATTCCGATTCAGAAGCATTTTTTGTTTGGCAATCTGCGAGCTTGCCGGGTAAAGTCATCCCTTCTAGCGCACCCTTTCGTAGCACAGAATCCTTCGCTGCCTTTGCAGCCTTACGAGCCTTAAGAGCGAGAATCGATTTGTTAATTATACTTTTTGCTTCATCAGGATTTTCCTCCAAAAAGTTTGCAAAAGCTTCTCCAAAAACTGTGGCAACTGCACCCTGAGCTTCCATACTCCCTAACTTTCCTTTTGTTTGTCCTTCAAATTGTATTTCACGAAGTTTAACAGAAATAACTGCCGTTAACCCTTCCAAAACGTCATCTCCTGTGAATCCCCCTTCGGACTCTTTCATCATTTCATTTTTCTTGCAGTAGGTGTTAAGGGTTCTCGTTAGTGCAGTTTTAAAACCAGTCACATGCGTTCCGCCTTCTTGGTTGTAAATGTTGTTAGCAAAAGGAAAAATTCTATCTACGATGTCATCTACGTATTGAAGGGCCACTTCAACGCCAACACCATCCAATTCTTTTTCAACGTAAAAAATATTGCTTTGAATTGGCTTTTGAAATTTATTGTAATATTTTACAAGGGATATAAGTCCTCCTTCAAAATAAAAAGACACAGACGGAAGTTCTTCTTCCAGTTTTCTAAAATAGAAAACATCTTCTTCGTTTAATCCTTTTTTGCCTGCCTGCGCAGGCAGGTTGTCAAAATTTCGCGCATCAATTATTGAGATTCTTAACTTCTTTACCAAATATGCCTGCTGACGAATATGGTTCACAACCGTGTGCCAATCAAATTTTATATCACCGAAAATTTCTGTGTCTGGCTCAAAAGTGATAATTGTGCCGTGCAGTTTTGAAGCGCTAATTTTTTTCACGGCAGATTTTTTCTTGCCTTTAGAATATTCCTGCAAATATTTGCCCCCGTCCCGATAGACTTCCGCCTTGCAATAGACAGAAAGAGCATTCACCACTGATGCCCCTACTCCGTGCAAACCTCCAGAAACTTTGTATCCTTCCCCGCCAAATTTTCCTCCAGCGTGGAGTGTGGTCATGACAGTTTCCAGCGCAGAAACTTTTGTCTTTTTATGTATATCTACCGGAATACCTCGGCCATTGTCCGCCACTCGCACCTTATTTTCTGGCAAAAGGACAATTTCAATTTCGTCACAAAAACCACCCATAGCCTCATCGCGGGAATTATCAAAAATCTCCCAAACAAGGTGATGTAAGCCCTCAGGACCTGTGGTGCCAATATACATGCCTGGACGGCGCCTGACAGGCTCCAAGCCCTCTAAAACAGAAATGTCAGAGGCATCATAATGGTGCGCCCCGCCATAGGCGAGCAAGCTTTTCCCATCATTTTTTTTGGTTTCCTTTTTAGCCATGTATACAGATATTATAGCAAAAAACTATTCAAAATACTAGTCTTTTTTCCCCAAAAAACCTTTACTTTTTGGTTATTTTTCTTTATATTGGATAAATGCAAAATATCACAATAGACTCAAAAGAAGGGGCGACAATCAAAAGAGAATTGGACAATAAAAATGATACCTATTCTGAAAGATTAAAACGCTACTTAGGTATGCCGGACTTGTCCAGAACTCTAGGCAGTCCAATCAAGGAAATAGTGGACAGAATATTAGCTAACCAATATTTCAAGGATTTAGATATTATACAAATTCCGGAAATCGTTCCGGCTGATATTAGTTTTGATCTATTTGATTTTCCGATGGACCATCCGGCCAGAAGCAAGTCGGATACTTATTACCTTGATGACAAAAATATCTTGCGCACTCATACGACCGTAATGTGGTATTACTATTTGGACAACGAGGAAGTAAAAAAACGAATTGCGAAAAATAAACCGGTTGGTTGTTTCAGTTTTGGTAAAGTTTATCGCAAGGATGAAGTTGATAGAAAACACATGAATGTCTTTCATCAAATTGACGGCTGGTATTTGGCCCCGAAATCTCTTAAAACCATCGGTCGACAGGATTTGGAAGAGGCCTTGGGAAATATTGCCAAAGCCGTGTTCGGACCCAGCGTAAAATATCGCTTAAACAAAGACACCTTCCCCTATACGGACCCTTCACTTGAAATGGAAGTTGATATAAACGGCAATTGGGTGGAAGTGGTAGGTTGTGGCGTGGTAAAAGGAAGCGTCCTTGAAAAATTGGGGGTTGATTCGTCCAATTATACCGGGTGGGCTTTTGGATTCGGCCTGGAAAGACTTGCCATTGTCAGCATGGACTTGCCCGACATTCGCCTCCTTTGGAGCGAGAACGAAAGAGTGAAAAAACAATTGAAACTAGGCCAAAAATTCGTGGAAGTAAGCAAATACCCGCCAATTGTCAGAGATATTTCTTTTGTGGTAAAAAATGATTTTATTCCGAATGATTATTTTGATTTTGTCAGAGAAACCGCTCCGGGATTAGTGGAAGAAGTGGAATTGCTTGATAAATATGAAAATGCCGAAAAATTTGGCGAAGGTAAGATAAGCTATGCTTTTCGCATCACCTATCGCTCGCTGGAGAGAACACTAACAAGCGCTGAAATTGACAAAATCCATAAGAATATTGAAGACATAACAACTAAAGTTTTTGGCGGAATGATTCGCTAGAAAACTTAAAAGTGATAGATCGGCTATCTTGTTTTAACTACCGCCCAAATTGGCACCACTCACAATCCTTTTTGTTGCATCCTTTTTTTAGAAATTCCATAGATAACACATCCTCTGCGCAAGTATTAATTTCTTTCTTTAGTTCCTCTAAATGTTCTTTCGTCACGTCAAAAGAATATTGTTCAAACTTTCCCTTTTTATTTTTTTCCACAAAATCAAGAATACTTTTTTTTATTTTGAAATCCTTTTTGTCATAATTTGTAAGCAGTAATTTATAAAAGATCAATTGTCTTTCATAATCGGCTTTTTGTTCTTTTGTTTTTTCCGAAAAAGATTTCCCGGTCTTATGATCAATAATATTGATATTAGATGAAAATACATTGCCTACATATTCTATTTTATCTAATGTACCGCTGATTTTAAGAATTTCCTTATTGTCAAGCTCAAAATCCCTTTCAATATGAAATTGAGTTTCTGTTTTATCTGTCCACTCATTTGAATATTCGTCATAATATTCAGACAAAGCGCGTTCGCCTCTTTCCCTGAATTTTTCTTCGTCCTTTTCAGATAAATTAAATCTATTTAATCCTTTATCAAATTCTTCCAGAAGAACTTTTTTGGGCAGAATTTTAGATTCTTTTTTGGATTTCTCAAAAAACTTATTTAGGGCGAAATCCACGATACTTCCGAACTTCATACTTACAGAATAAATATCAGGAATTCTAATCAGGTTCTTATATAAGTATTTTTTGGGACAATTTAAATAATTGTTTAGCGCGGAAACATTGAGCCCGCGCTTGAAAAAAAGATGGCGCAAGTATTCCGGATCAAATAAAGAAGCGGAATATTTTTCAAAATTCATAAAAGAAGCGAGCCCGTCAATGTTTTTTTCTTCATAACTTTTCATGTTTTCTTCTTTTTTAAAAGTTCCGTTGATTTCTTTTACAAATTCCGATTCTTCGTGTTCTCTGCCGTCGTTATCGGTTCTCGCAAAAGAAATATTCAAACTATTTTTTGCACGGGTCATCGCGACATAAAACAACCTTCTTTCGTCTTCAATGCTTCCGTCGTATTGATAAATAGGCAAAGAGATACTGTTTCCTCCATTGCGGCCCTCCCATGATTTTCTTGTGGTATTTATTATATAAACATATTCAAATTCCCTTCCCTTTGAACCATGCGCGGTCATTAGAGATACCCCTTCGATAATTTCCGGATCGGTGCTTTTAATGTCTAAATTGTATTTGATAAAAGAATCAACAAAATAAATAAAATCTGCGATGCCATAATTCTTTTTCGTCTCATTTTGTCTTTTTATCTCGTCTAAAAATTTATCCAGTTTGACAAGCTGGGCTCGGCTATTAACCGACCCGATCATGTATTTGAGATATCCGATTTTTTCCAAAAATGTTTTGAAAAAATCGGGGAAATTTTGATTATTGGATTCAATCTTCAATTCTTTTACGGTTTTTGCAAACTCAAAAAAATCATCTGAATTTTTCACTTCAATTTCCTTAAGAACTTTTTTGTCTTCCATAATCGCAAAAAGGTGTTTCCTCTCTTCTTTGCGCAGGGATTTGAGTTTATCCAATATCCTCACTGAATCATAGGCATCAAACTTCAAAAAGTTTGCAAAAAATACTTTTCCCAGATGATGGTCATCGTTCGGATTATAAATAACCCTTAAAATATTTATTAAATTCGCAATATTCGGGTCATCCAGTATCTTATCTTTTGAAAAAATAGTGTACGGAATCCGGTAAAAATCAAAAATCGTCTTTATGTCGGAAACATTCTTGTTGGCGCGATACAGAACAGCAATTTCACTAGGCGCGATTCCATTTTCAATTTTTGCTTTTATCCCTTCTGCCAAATATAAAAGCTCGAATTTGTAATTTGAAAATTTGCGAATGTTTATCTTCTCATTTTTTACCTTAGCGTTTGAATGCAGTTCTGCGCTTTTTTCTAGATCTTTTATTTTAATGACCAAGCTGTGCGCGCCGTCCAAAATGTTTTGCGCAGAACGATAGTTTTCAGAAAGAGTAATTGAACGTATATTTTTATACAAATTTTGAAAACGCGAAAAGGTTTCTGCGCTTGCGCCTTGAAATCGATAAATAGACTGTTTTTCGTCTCCCACGGTAAATAAATTGGGCTTACCCTCTAGGTGCGGGGCGTCAGTCAGAAGTTCTATCAGCTCGTTTTGGCCCTCGTTTGTATCTTGGTGTTCGTCCACGAGAATATATTGGTATTTCTCTTGAACATCGGCTTTCAGATTTTTATTTTTTGAAAGTTCTTCCAGCGCATAAAGAATCATGTCGGAAAAATCATACAGACCGCGCTTTTTCAGTTCCATTTGATAAAGTGAAAATATTTCTCCCAATTCTTTCGCCTTATCAATTTTTTTATTTATTTTTTCCTTCTCGGCCGGTTTGATTGCCCCCTTTTTATATTCACCGTAATCTTTTTTATAGTATAGGTCTTCGTTCGCGAGAAGCTCTTTTTCCCAAATCGGCAATTTTTTGATAAACTCTTTCGGCAATAGTCCTTCTTTTTTTATTGCCAGAATACTATCCACTATTTTATTTAGAAAGGAAAATTCGTCATGAAAAGAAATGAGGTGTTCAAATTTATTTTTCTTAATGATAGATTCTATGATTTCTACCCTGTCTAAATCCCCGATTACCCTAAAACCCTCAAGATTTTCAAAATAAAAAGAAAATTCTTTTATAATGTGTTCACAAAAAGCGTGAAAAGTAAAAATATTTACCCTATACGCCCTATCCCCTATTATTTCAAGAAGTTTCTCGCGCATAGAGATAACTCCGGCCGTAGTGTAAGTAAGGGCTAAAATGCTCTCCGGGGCCGTGTCTGTTTTTAGCAAAATATTGGCAATGCGGAAAGTTAAAATCTTGGTTTTGCCCGTCCCCGGACCTGCCACGACCATTACCGGCCCATCTATGGCTTCCACCGCCTCTTTTTGGGCTTTATTTAGTTTTTTATATTCATTCTTATATTCTCCTTCAACCCTAAGTGTCATTTTTATATTATATCCTATTCTGTTGTCACTCCGTCAAATTCCGGACTGTCTTTTTCCGCTTCTTCCTTTGTGGCTCTTATTATTCCATCTTTATGGTGGGCCGGAGAATAAATTGTGTAAAGTTTCAAATCATCTGCGCTGGAAGTATTGATAATGTTATGTTGCGCTCCGGCTGGAACAATCATCACAGAACCGTCGCCGAGAACATATTCATTGCCATCAATAATGCATTTCCCCTGTCCTTTTTCAAAACGGAAAAATTGGTCGTTGTCCGGATGCGTTTCCATACCGATTTCTTCGTTCGGTTTCAAGCTCATCAAAACCAGCTGACTATGCTTGGCTGTATATAAAACCTTGCGAAAATTTTTATTCTCCAATGTCTCTTTTTCTATATTTGCGTTAAATCCTTTCATCCCGTTAGAAGCAGGTCGCGATCTTAATATTTTTTATAAGAAAAGACCCGCTATGTTAATTTGTAATTAAATTTTTATCCCCTCGAATACTCGCGATCGCAGCTTCTAACGGGATCATATTCCTAAAAAAATATAAATTTATTTATGGCGCTTCTATAAACCCTGTACGGCTTCGGCCCGACAAAAGCCTTGCCGTTTATAAATATAGTCGGTGTGCCATACATATTTGTTTTATCAAGCTCTTTTATTTGATTTTTCATCATAATTCTTGTTTCCGAACCATTGGCCAATTCATTTACCTTTTTAATATCAAAATTAAAACTATTTAGAATAGTACCTAAATTGGATTTGTCTAAGATGTAATTCTTGTCAGCAATAAATAGATAGTCATTTAATTTCCAAAATGCTTCATCTCCATAAAGCTTCCGGACTGCATATCCCGCATCTCCCAAAAACATAGTATCTCCCTTCGCCGGATAGTGGGCAAAAATATAATTCGCTTTTTTATTTTTTATCAATTTTTGAATGTCCGGATAAGCTTTCCGGCTGTAGTCGCAGGCATAACAGCCGATGAACACAACAGTATCTTTGGAGCCGATATTTTGAGCTGGGAAACCGGAAAGGTCAACGTCTTCAAGAGTCACATTTTCTTCTATTTTCTGCGTAATACCGCAAGAATTATCCCCCTCTAGTGAAGTCACTTTGTTGTTTTCTCCGCTTGGGTCAAAAGCGCAAAATCCGCTTTCGTTCAGACCGTTGCAACTTCCAAAAACATAAAAATTATACACTCCGCGCATAACCCAAACGGTGCTCCCAAGCATTAAAATAAAAAATATCCAGGAAAGAATTTCATAATGTTTATTTACCATCTTTGCAAAAAATTCTGAACGAGTGATTATTTTCGATAAAATTTTTCCTTTTATCTTGTCCGCAAAACCGGTATTGCAGGGGCGAAGAGTGATTCTTCTAAAAACACAGCTAAAGGCTTCTTTTGCCAAGGCGCGGTGTGAAGCGCTGAATATTCCCAATATTCCAAATATAATTAAAGCTAATATGCAAGGCATAAATTTATCCGCCTAAACTTTTTTAATAATATATACTATCATTTTATTCAAGCTTTGTAAAAAATTTTGGCGGATTTATAAAATTTTTATAATTTTGTTTAAATTGGCAATAAATGCTTCCGCCTCTTCCATCGTATTATACAAATATAAAGAAACACGGGCAGAATTGTAAATCTTTTTACTGTTAAACCAAGAATGCACGCAGTGCTGTCCGGAACGAATGGAAATATCCGCCATTTCATCAAGCATAACAGCAAATTTATGCATATCAGTTCCGTCTATATAAAAATTGATAATTCCGGATCTTTCTTTCGGGTCTTCCGGTCCAATAATTTTTATTTGCAGAATTTTTTTCAGCTCCCCCGTAATATACGTATTCAATCTTAATTCATGTTCGGCAATATCTTTAAAATTAAATTGACTTAGATATTTTGCCGCCTCACCCAACCCGATAATGCCAGCGTAATCTTGTAATCCAGCTTCAAATTTCTCCGGAACCGGAAGTAGTTTATAATTTTCATAAGTGGAAAATTCAACGGTATCTCCGCCGACGAGAAAAGGAGATAGTTTTTCCAGCAATTCGGATTTGCCGTAAAAAACTCCGGTGCCGGTCGGACCGAGCATTTTGTGTCCGGAAAACGCCAGAAAATCAACATCTAAATCTTGCACGTCAATTTTTTTATGTGGAATACTTTGCGCGGCATCCAGAAAAACCAAAATATTATTTTTATGCGCAATTTCTATTATTTTCTTAGCCGGGTTCGTTACCCCATCCAGATTTGAAGTGTGCACGACTGAAACTAATTTCGCTCCCGTAATCAATTTAGATAAATTATCCAAATTAAAACTGCCGTCTTCGTTGGATGGAATTATTTTTACCGTAATCCCTATTTTATCCCGAAGCTGGAGCCATGGAATTAAGTTTGAGTTGTGTTCTTTGTCGGAAATCAGAACAATGTCTCCTTTCTGCAGGCCAAGTGAATTTGCAAGCAAATTTATACCTTCGGTTGTGTTGCGAGTAAAAATTATTTCATCTTCATTTCTTGCATTTATAAATTTTGCAATAATTTGCCTCGCTTCTTTTACCTTTTTAGTAACCTTATCTCCCAGTTTGTGAGAACTTCTGCCAGCGCAGGCGGGGTAATTAAAATAATAATCGTTCATCGCTTCAATCACTTGATTTGGTTTTAAGCTCATACAGGCGCTGTCCAAATATACCGGAGCGGAACCGTTTCTTGAGCTCAAAATATTAAAGTCGGCTCTTATTTTGCTTGTATTTAACATTCTAAAATCCGTTTCACTTTTTCCACAACTTGATCAATCCTAACATCATTTTTGATGATATATTCATAAACTGAATTTTCTAGCTCCCGTTTTACTTTTTCCTCTTCTGTGAGATTGGTTAAAATAATAATTTTAACATTTTTACCCCATTCCTCTTCTCTTAATTTTTTTGCCATTTCGGTACCACTCATTTTGGGCATAAGAAGATCAAGTAAAATAAGCCCCGGACGCACTTTTCGGGACATTTCCAACCCTTCTTCCCCGTCCTTGGCTTCAAACACGGTGAAACCTTCTCTTGTCAATTTATCATTGAGAGCTTCTCGCAGACTTTTCTCGTCTTCTACTATTAAAATAATTTTATCATTCTCCATATATTTTATTATATCATTTAAATGGGAGAGATACATAAAACTCGGTTCCTTTTCCCTCTTCCGACTTAAGCCATATTTTCCCGCCCAATTGATCAATTATAGTTTTGACAACATAAAGTCCAAGTCCCGTTCCGCTAGTGTTATAATTTCGGATATTGTCCGCCCGAAAAGACTTGGTGAATATTTTATCCTGCTGATTTTGGGGTATGCCATAGCCGTTGTCGGACACGGTAATCAGAATATTCTTTTTTGCGGAATCAAAGGCGACTTTCAAGTCAATCGCGCCTTTTTCGGGGGTATATTCCACGGCATTGTCTAATAAATTCTGAAAAACCATGCGCAAGAGACTTGGGTCGGTTGAAAATGCCGGAATGTCCGAACCGAAATTTTCTTTGAACACAAGCTTCTTTTTTTCAATTTTCGGTTTTTCTTCAGCCAAAACATATCGCGCAAGCGCGATTATATTGGTCGGCTTGAGATTAACCTTAAATGTTCCGAGTTCAAGACGGGAAATATCCAGCAGGGTATCCACTAATTTAATCATTCGCTTATTGCCGTAATAGATTTCTTCAAGGTATTTTTTTTGACCGGGAACGACTTGGCCAACATCGCCGCTTAAAATCATTTCGGTATACCAGCTGACAGCAGTCAGCGGAGTGCGCAATTGGTGCGAGGCCAGCGAGACAAATTCCGTTTTAGCCCTGTCAATTTCTTTTTCTTTGGTAATGTCGCGAAAATTATCAATGGCGCCGATAATCTTTCCTTCAAAAAATATCGGGGCAACAACCATCGAAACCGGAAAACTAGTGTCATCCTTTCTAACATAAGAGTATGTAGTAGTAGTAGTAGTAGTGATGCCAGCAGTCAGGGCAAGATACATAGGCAGTTTCTCTTTAGCGATAATTTCCCCTCGTTCGTCAATAACCGGAACAACATCGCGCAGATTTTTGCCTTTTACCTCGTCAAATCGCCAGCCAATCATCTTTTCAGTTTTTTCGCTCATGGCAATAATGCGTCCATCCTTGTCAACCGCAATCATACCATCGCCTATGCTGATCAGCATGGCTTTCTCCTTAGCGTCTTTTTCCGCAAGTTTTCTTATAATTTTTTGAATCCAAGTAAAATCAGCGAGGATGATAAAAAATAACAGGGTGACAATCATTCCAACGCGTATGTTTAATTTTTGCCGTAAAACGGCGACTTTCTCGCGAATCACGATTTCCAGCTGGTTCACCTGATCTATCATCCGACTTCTCGCTATTACCAGCTGATCCATCAGCTGCATTTCTATTTTGCGCGAAAACTTTGCCGTGTCGGGCTCTGTTGAAAAATTCGCGAAAAGTTGCTCACCGGTTTGCTTGATAATTTTGTTGCTTTCCTCAATTGAAACAAGGATTTTGCGTTCGTCGGATTTATTGAAAATTTTTTCCGCTTCTCCGATAAATCCGTCAATCATCCGTCCACTTAAAGCCCATTGCGCTCTGGAACTCTCCGTCCGATACAATAGATATTCGTCAAGCAAATTCGCCCGGCGAAAAATTTCTTTATTAAGGCCGCTGACAATTACCGATTTTGCGGCATTTTCTTTCGTCTGGGTTATCGCAATGTAAATAAAAACGCCGGCAAAGATGGAGGCGGCAAAAGCAACAATAAAAACAATAAGGGTTTTTGTTTGGATTTTCATAGTGATTATTTATGGATAATCGTAATCATTTCCGGCCTCGCTTTTTCTAGCGCGTCAAAATAAATATAATCAAGATAGTTGGGAATTGCGGTTTTGTCGGTTAGCTTATTTTGAATCGCCCAATGGGCTTCATTCTCCATCGTTAGCACCAATTCCTGCTCTAAGGCGAGATGCGGAGCGACTTTTGGCCAAATATATTCAATATACGGTTCGTCGTAATGCAATATCCTAGCGACAATATTCCTCGCCTCTCTGTCATAATCTTTCACATATTGCTCCGCTTCCATTAAAGACCGGAGGTAACGTTCCACGATTTGCGGATGGCTTTTGATGAATTCATCCGTGCTATATAAGAGAGCGAATGTATCCTGGTTGCCTTGAGCGGACCAAACAACAGCATTGTCCCCCAGTCTTTTTGCTATCTTGTACGGATTGGGCTCATAACTCGCCACGGCATCAATTTGGCCATCCGCTATCCGTTTGGTCATTTCGGCGGGAGACAAATCAATTATGCTAACGTCCGAAAAAGCAAGATTGTTAAAAGTCAAAAAACGGCCCAGAAAAAATTCTCCGGCGCTCTTTCTCGTAACGCCGATTTTTTTTCCTTTTAAATCTCCGGGATTATTAATCCCTTTATCCTTCCTGGCCACAACCTGCACAACTTTTTGCTTGCTTGTTTCCGTCAAAATCCTCAAATTATCCTTCTGAAATATATAATTCACTCCCGGGAATTCCCCCGCCACGGCAAAATTGAGCCTGCCCGCCAGAAGATCCGCAATCATGGGGGGACCCGCCTGATATTCCTGAATTTCCGCATCAAGACCATTTGCCACAAAATATCCCCTATCTTTGGCTATAAGATTGAGAATGGAATATTCCCCCAGATTGCCTATGGCGATTTTCTCAACCGGACCAGCGTATTTTCCCGGCTGTTTTTGGCCAAGCCGAAAATAGCCGCCCGCCAAGAGAGCGACAATGACAAGCCCAAAACCGACAATAAAGACATTTTTTTTATTCATGTATTATTTTCGCATTTCCAGAATTTCCTCTATCTTTTTTACCACATCATGAAGCTTCCAGTCCGATTTGATCAAATAATGCATCGGCTTGTGCGTTACCATATCTTCCACCAGCTGTTCATTGGTCGCGCTCAAGTTTGTGAGGATAACAACGGGAACTTTTTCTCCCCAAGAATCCTCCCTAATTTTCTTCAAAGCGGTCATCCCATCCATTACGGGCATGAGAAGGTCAAGCAGAATAAGGTCCGGGTGTTTGGAAAGCGCCAACTCCACCGCCTCTTCCCCGTCTTTCGCTTCAAATGACAGAAAATTTTTAAGGCGAAGAATATCCACTATGGCTTCGCGGAGGCTTTCCTCGTCTTCCACCACCAATATTGTTTTTTGCGGCATATTTTTATTATACATCATAAAATTTATAAATTCGGATTCTCTCGACGAAGCGAGAAAGACACTTTTTTGCCAAGAATCTTTTCGTATCCAGACACAAGAGTAGCAATAATTTTTGACGGATTCTCGCTAATATTGTGCACTTTCCCAGTTTCTTTGTCAATCTTTAGCCCATCAATATTCGCCGCGATGAGAAGCGCGTCGTCGCCGACCCGTTCACGCATTTGCATGATTGTGTCGCTTAAAATTTCGTAGAAAATGCGCTTGTCGCGGGGAATGTCAGAGTAATCAAGGGGTGTGGACCTTCCTCTGCGACGTTTAATCAAAGCGTGCCCGAGCGCAAACATAAGAATGCCAGAGAGAAGAGTGATCCCTCCATAGAGGAAGAAATCGTCCCGAAAAAGCCCCAGAATTTTTCGCTCTATCGTAAAAGAAAACTGAGTGGTAGCGGGAACCAGCTGTCCGTCGTAGATGACAAAAGTCTTCGCCATATAAACGCCTCCCGCCACGCCGAAGGGAATTTGGATTGTTTTTATAAAATTATTCGTCGTTTCTACTGCCACTGTCTCGTTGCTGGAATATATTTTTTCTCCCGCGCCGGAAAAAATCGAGTACTCAACGAGAACATCCACTCTCCGCCCTCCGCCAAAATTTGACAGTTTGACAGAAATGGGTAAAAGTTCTCCCGGCGCCACTTTTATCGCTCCGGCATCAGCGGTATCAACCTGAGCGTTGACAACTTCTTGGGCGAAAATGGCGGATAATGCCAAAATTAACCCCGCCGACACAACAAGCACGCGAACAAACGTAATTCTAAATGATTTCATTTTTTGTTTTCGTCTTCGCGATTCTATAAACTCTGATTTTTTTCGCGACAAACAGCGCAAGCATTGAAATTATCGCCCCCGCAACAACAGACAAGGCAATGGGCGCAGAATTTTCTCGCGTTGATGGAACCGGAGCCGAGACAATATCAAAAAGAGGAGGAATATTGTTATTTGCTATTGGCGCACTTTGCCGCGGATTTACTGCGGTAAAAAATTCTGTATTGAGAGAAGCATTAGGAATAGTAATATTGCTTAGGGTGGCCGGTGTTATGCTGACATTGGGAAAACTCCCACTACCGTTTCCGCTTGACGATTCATCTGAAGCATCCGCTTCTCGCCAGTCGGTTTCCACATCGCAAAAACCGCAATCAAATGTCAGAGTGCCGATGAGAGTGCCGGTAGCCGTGCCGGAAAATTTTCCCGTCGTTCCGTCTATTGAAACGTTATCAAAATCAATCCAACCAAGCTGTTCCCCCCAAGCGGAACCGGACAAGTTGCCGGCGCCGTCATTTGAAACTCCGCCCAAGGCCGGATTGAATTTTATAAATCCCTTATTCGCCGACCAAGCATGCCCAGAGAGCGCGCTGTCGTTCACAATCACATTTTCAAAGTTTATATAGCCGACATTATTGCTCCAGGCGTATTTGTGGGAATCTAAAACAACGCCGGCGAAAGCATAAGATAAAGGGAAAAAGAGACCAAGACAACAAAGGAGAATTATTGGTTTTTGTTTTAATTTTTGTTTTGGCATGACATAAAAAATTATTGCGGACTATTCGGAGTTTTATTTTCTTCTTTTGCCTCCTCCGCCAAATCCTGCGGTTGATTGACGGAAATTTGCGTAATGTTGACGATTTTGTTGGTTGACGGCCGGTAGAGAATCGCAATCATCGCCTTGTTGTAGGTAAAAAGCCTGTCGCCGTTTTCGGCCGCTTGAAAAAAGGGCTGGTCTTTCAATTTTTCCTTGTCCAAAATCGCGGCAATGCTCGGCGTTTCACCTGAAGGCAGTTCCATCAGCCTGCCGAGAGCGAGAACCAGCCTCTCGCTTTCTTTTTGCGCTTCTAAATTCGGATTGGCTTTTATCGCGGTATATTTCGTGTAAAAATAATACGATCCGTAAATACCGCCAGCGGCCAAAATAACAAGAATAATTACGGAAAGTTTTTTATATCCGACTCTCCCCAAAAACTTTGATATTTTTTGTTTGGGCTGAATGCCGTCATTAGCATCTTTGACTGCCGTTTGAATTACATTATTTACCGTATCTTCTGTTGTGTTTTTTTTGGGCATATTATTGTATTTTGGATTAATTTATAATTGTTCCGGCGCGGACGAAGTTTCGGTCGGAGACGAATCGGTTTCCGGCGGAGATTCCGGTTCGGGAGTTGGTTCGGGAGTTGGTTCGGGAGTTGGTTCGGGAGTTGGTTCGGGAGTTGGTTCGGGAGTTGGTTCGGGTTCAGGAATTGGGGTCGGGGTCGAATCTGGTTGCGGGACTGGTTCTGGAGTGGGTTCTGGTTCGGAAATTAGGTCGGGTATTGGTTCTGGTTCAGAAATCGGGTCTGGTTCTTCGATTATTATCGGATCAATACCCGCATTCTGCAAAAGCTCGTCAAATTGATCGCCATTCACGCACGCCTCGCTTCCATCGGATCTTTTGACACAAAGTTGTTCTGTATGGACTTTCTTAGAAAATACTTCATCAAAATATCCCCGGATTGCCGTTACACGCGCAGTTATAAAATCAGTCAGAAACTGCTTGCCGTCCGCAATTTTCTGAACAATTATCGCTACCGGGTCGCGCGCGATTTCGGCTTGAATGACGGCGACAAGAGTTGAAAGCCCATTGTCCGTGCCGTCGGCGTTAATTTTAGGCGATATATCGCCCAAAAGCGCGGACCCCCCGTTAAAGTCAAAATTCTTTACAAAAGCCAATACGATACCGGTTCCTTCTCCGCCATAAGCCGACATTGCTTGTCCGATTACCGGACCTGCGCCATTGGATTTCATAGCTACGCCAGACATGGAGGAAGGGGTAAGATAATCGCCAACTTCTATGTTCCCATTTTCCGCCACAACTTTAACCGGCACGCGTCCGGAGAGAGCTACGGGAACAGCCTTTACTCCTTCTTTACTTACCCCGCCAATTACCATTCCGGGCCTGGTTGAAACAATACCTAGCACATTTTGATCGTTAGTGTTTGTGCTTTTTTGAACTCCTGTTTCCAAACTTGGATCTATTGAAACAACATCTCCCGCTTCAATGCTCTCATCATTGGTTGTATATATTTCCGCCAAGTCGGCTCCGGTATCCAAAACCATTGCGACCGCGATACCTCCCAAACTCACACCGCTAGCCGTGCCGGAATAAGCGCAAACAACATAAGTCTGTGCTGAGACTCCCGGGTCAACTACTATTCCTGTTACAAATACTGACGGTCCGTTAGAATTGTTTGCGGATGTTAAGCTTGTCGCTTCATCATTTACAAGACTTCCGGCATTACACGTTGAGCCAGTTCTTATTTCAACTGTAACAGTTTGATCCGCGTTATTTAGAGAGTTAGACCATAGATTAGTATATACATAAATATCTCCGGTCGCCGTGCTTGGCGTTACGGCAACCGTGCCAAGCGATGTGGCGCCAGCCGATGTTGTTCCAGTAATTGTTGTTGCCGCGATTGAAGTAGTGGACTGTTGAAGATCTGTCCCCGCTCCTCCCGCATCCGATGCGCAGTCCCAAGTATCCGTGCTTTCCACCCATTTCAAAACCTGTCCATCGGTACATCCCTGAAGCAAACCAATACCATCACTACGTGCGATTAATCCTGACCCAGATGAAGTGCCAGTACCTCCGTCAGCCGCAGTGATTAGGGTTAAAGCGTCCGCATCAATTAAACCAGTAGCGAGGGTAACAGCAGTATTGGAAGAACCGGCCGTAATCGTGCCGCCAATGTCAGTGTTTCCGGACGCATCAACATCAAAATTTGTGTAATCAATAATTCCGGTAGTGCCGGTAAGAGCATTAGTTGCGATTGATATCCCGCCATTGGCGGCAAGCGCTCCGGATACCGTGAATCCGCCCGTTGCTGACGCGACAGTAATATTTGCCGTGCCGTCAAAAGATACACCGCCGATAGTTCGCGCAGTTTGGAGCGCGGTAGCCGTGCCTGCATTTCCAGAGACAGAACCGGTCGCGCTTCCGATATTCGGAGTTGTGAAAACTGGCGAGGTGGCAAACACCACAAGTCCGCTACCCGTCTCGTCTGTTAGCGCTCCCGACAAGTTCGCGGAACTGAATGAACCCAAAGAAGTTGCATTACCCACAGAAGTAATTGCTCCTGTCAAGTTCGCGTTCGTCGTAACATTTCCGGCAGTCAATCCTGCGGCTGTTCCTGTAATATTTGTTCCGACTAATGCGGATGGAGTGCCTAAGTTTGGCGTTACCAATATCGGTGAAGTAGAAAAGACAGCGAGTCCAGTTCCAGTTTCATCAGATAAAGCGGCTAAAAGTCCAGCCGAATTAGACAAATCTTCTTCAAAATCTGTACAAGATTCTACTACTCCACTTGCATCTACCCCGAGAGGCGCCAAACCAGCAGAACAGTTGGCGCCATTGGCTACTAAAGCGGTCGCTGTTCCCGCATTGCCGGTAATTGTGGTTTGGTCGCCAGTGTTCGTGCCGGAGAGATTAAGGGCAGAAATATTGCCACTAAAAAAAGCGCCCCCTCTTTCATTAATATACGCTTTTTCCGAACCACCATTTAAGAAACTTACAATCTTTGATCCTGCATCAAGAAAAGTATTAAGAGTACCAAAAGTATATGCCGTGGCAGGAATACCATCGCTATCGATCACATCTGGATTTAAAACCGCGTTTTGATTGGAACCTATCTGGAAACTTCCCCCGCCAACATTGGCATAGATTATTCCCGAAGAATAGTAATTAAAATACAAATCGCCGAAAGAGGAAAAATCATTATTGGCGTCAACAGTAATGCCCTCAAGCGTGGCGGGACCCTGCCAGATTCCGTAACCGCTGGCGGGGTCGCCTATAACAATTCCCCCGTCCGTAACGGGATCGCTTCCCGAATCGGAAGCGAAAATTCGCAGTAAGGAAGTGTCGGAACCGTTGCTCAAATCAAGATTCCCCGTCATTGTATCGCCCGTTTTCAAAAGGTAGCCGGACAAATCCTGGTCGCCGGTATTCGTGCCGGAAATAGCTGACGCGCCCGTAACTTCAAGCGTTGGGGTTGATGAACCGGAAAGAGTGATACCATTAACTGTTGTAGGAGTAATCGCGCCAAGAGTTAGCGTAATTGCCGGAGTAGTAGTTGAAGTCGCGACCGAGCCAGACACTCCATTGGCTGTGACAACTGAAACATCGGTAACCGTGCCGGTTCCTCCAACTGCGATATCCCCGCTCCCCAGCAAAGAAACTCCTCCCACTGTTTTTATATTCGTGCCTGAAACCAGAGCATCTTGCTTGCCATTGAAAATCAGCCAATCGGCGGCCGTCAAAAGCCCGCGGGCAATCGCGGATGCCGAGGGAAGATTGAAAGAATGGACATTGCCAGCGGAAGAAATGGAAAAATCAGCGCCAGCACTGCCGGCAACTAATGTTTGTACGGCGGCAATTTGGTCATTTAAGCTGAACGCCGCCACGCCACAGTCAACGGATTCGGGAGGACAATCCGGCTCTAGGGTTTCGCCCGGCTCATATATGGTCGCGCTGGCTGTTTGCGAAAAAGTCAGACCAAATAGAAGAAGAAAAAATACAAATTTTACTTTTATTTTACCCATGAAATTAGATATTTATATTATAACAAATTTTTCAAGTAAAGTGTAAAAAACGCCCGGTTATCCACAGGTTTAAGAAACCATAGAATACTCTTTCTTTTTGTCTAAAATAATGTAAATTGAGGAGATGGAGGGTTCGCATAGCGGTCTAGTGCGCACGCTTGGAAAGCGTGTGTGGAGCAATCCACCAGGAGTTCGAATCTCCTACCCTCCGCTCTGTTCCAAAAGATTTAAAAATTCTTTCTCGTTAAGCACTTTTACCCCCAGTTTTTCGGCAGTTTTAAGTTTAGAACCCGGTTCAACCCCAGCTACCACATAAGAAGTGTTTTTGGAAACAGAACCGACAACTTTTCCCCCGTGAGCAAGAATTTTTTCTTTAGTAATTTCACGAGACATTGTAGAAAGTGTCCCGGTTAACACAAAATTAAGACCGAAAAATTTGCCTGTTTTTTTCTTCTCTGCTTTTTCTATAATTACGCCGTTTTTCCCCAGTTTTTTTATAAAATTTAAATTATTTTTATTCTGAAAAAAATCATAAACGCTTTTGGAAACCGCCGGACCGATATTTTCTATTTCAAGAAAAGAATTTGAGAAATTTAATTTTTTTTCTTGATTAACAGAAAGTATTAATTTTTCTAAAATACCAAAATTATTTGCTAAATCCCGCGCTGTTTCTTCCCCCACATGCAAAATTCCCAGCGCCCAAAGAAATTTTGCGAGAGGAATGCGTTTTTTATTTTCTATCTCGTTGATTATATTCTCGGCGCTTTTTTCGCCGAATCGCTCAAGTGGTGCTATGTCTTCTTTTGTCAGTGTAAAAATGTCCGCCGCATCGGTGATCAGCCCTTCATCCTTAAAACGTCTAAGAATTTTGGGACCCAATTCATAAATTTCAAAAACGGAAACGAAGTGTTCCAAATACCTTTCGTTTTTTGCCGGACATTTTTTGTTCGCACAATAATAAGCCACAGAAATATTTTTTTCGGGGACGCGGAGAGTCCTATGAGAAATGGTCTGGCCGGGGTTTGGGGCCCCGGAGAACCGAGGACCTTTCGAAGAGGAGCTCTCCGTGTCCCCGATTATTTTCTTCTCTATTTTTCCTCCACAGGCCGGACAAACTTCCGGCATTTTGAATTTTTTTTCTTTGCCTGTGCGCATTCTGGTTAGCACTTCCACCACTTTTGGTATTACATCACCCGCTTTTTCTATCACCACCGTATCCCCGATTCGCAAATCCAAACGCTCTATTTGATCCATATTGTGCAAAGTGGCTTTGGATACTCGTGAACCCGCCACGAGCGTCGGCTCAAAAATAGCGAGCGGCGTCAGGACGCCTGTGCGCCCTACATTGATTTTCACATTTTTCACTATCGTCGTCGCTCTTTCGGCTGGATACTTAAAAGCGGACATATAACGCGGAGCTTTGCCAACTACACCCAAAATTTCTTGTAATTTCAAATTATCCACGGAAATCACAACACCATCGGTGCCATAAGGAAAATCAGGGCGTATTTTTTCAAATTTTCTTATGAAATTTATAACTTCGTTTAAATTTTTACAGATAGCTTCATTGGCATCTACCTGAAAACCTAAATTTTTCAAAAATCTATGTTTATCCGAGTGCTTCTGTAAGCCTGGCAAAGAATTCAAAGCGTCGTGGGTCCCCTGTCCTTTGACTCCGAGGGCGAAGGCGCCAGAATTCTTTGCCGGACTTGCTTCTGCGATATCATAAGCAAAAAAATCTAATTTTCTTTCAGCCGCTAGTTTTGGGTCTAGCTGGCGCAAACTCCCAGCCGCCGCATTTCTGGTATTGGCAAAAAGTGTTTTTCCTTCTTTTTCGTTTTGTTTATTCAGAGAAACTAAAGTTTTTTTGGACATTACTGCTTCACCTCTGACTTCTAAATATTCTGGAACCTCACCCCCAACCCCTCTCCTTGTTAAGGAGAGGGGGATAGAGTGTATTGTTTTTAAGTTTTGAGTGATGTCTTCACCAACAAGTCCATCGCCTCTGGTCGCGCCTCGCACGAATTTTCCATTTTCGTAAATGAGCGATACCGCCAATCCGTCAAATTTTATTTCACAAAAATAATTCACCTCACCCCCCTGCCCCTCTCCTTGTAAAGGAGAGGGTGACAAAAGTTTTTTAATTCTTTTTTCCCAATCAAACAATTCCTCCTCGCTAAAAACATCATTCAAGGAAAGCATCCTCGTCTTGTGCTTTACTTTCACGAATTTGTCCAATGGCTTGCCTCCAATTCTGTTTTCCGGAGCGTTTGGGTCGTCAAATTCCGGATATTTTTTTATTAATTCCCTTAGTTCACGATTTAAAGAATCATAAACAGCATCAGTCACCTCTGGCTTGTCTTCTACATGATACAAATCACGCAGTCTTGCGATTTCTTCTCGCAGTTTTTTTACCCTCTTTTGCGCTTCAGATTTTTCCATCCCGTACGAAGTAGGAAATCTTTAGATTTCCGTAGCTAATCTATTAATAACGACTATATAATATATAAACACTATATCATCTTATATGACTTTAATTAACTAAGGGACTTCGTACGGGAGCCATAAAGAAACTAATATCTTACTACAAGCTGGCGTTCAACAACATTGGAACCGGAAGAACATGAATCATCTATTGTCCTGCTGTGGCCTTTGGAAATGATAATGGTCCCGCCAACGCTGTTTTTGGTGATAGTTACTGAAGCACAGCTTGCATCTGTACTACCTAAACCAAAAAATAATTCTTTCCATGACTCATCCTCCTGTCCTGGCCCTGGTAGGGGATATTTATTTGGGTCTTTATCGTTAAAAAGTACTTGTTCCACGCCTGTATCCGCGGCAAAAAAGGCGTCGTTGGAATCTCTCGCCGAGGTGCCAAACTTAATTTCTTTCAGAGCAACACTGGAAACGCCCAAGGCGATAGATAAAAGAATAGCGGCGAGCGTAACGGCAAAAAGAAGAACGAATCCCCTATTGTTTTTTTTGATTTCTTTTTTCATGCTATTCAATCCAATTAAATAAATTTTCCGAAAAAGTAATCTCATAATCTCCCGAACCTTGAGTCCAAGAAACAGTTGAGATTATTTTTGCTTCATCAGCATTAATTTTGTTTTTTGTAACTGTTCGATCAAAAATAAAAGAAAAAGCAGAGTTATCTATCGGCGAATCATTTATCGTGTCATCAACATTAAAACTATCCCACCCGGCGCCAGACAAAACAGCGTTGTCTCTTAAATTCCTCGCATACTCAATCCCCTCTTGCGCCAAATAAGTGGCGGTCATTTTCTTTTTGGCATAGCCGGTATCGGAAATGCTTTGAGCCAAAACCGAAAACATCGCCAAAATGGACATAGTAAAAATTGAAATGGCAACAAGAGTTTCTATCAACGTGAAACCTTTACTTAATTTATTAACTTTTTTAAAAAATAATTTCATCTCTTTATGACTTTATGAACTTTCAACTTTATGACTAATTATCTATCTATCATCCTTTGGGACACGGAAGTCTGCAAAGAAAAAGGCGTTTCAATATCTTTGTAAGTTATCGTCCCGGCCAATTTAATGGTCACAAAAGGTTGATTGGGATCCGGTGGTGACTCAGCGCCCGTCACAATAAAAGAAAGATTCTCAATGTCAATTTCTTCGGGAGTCATCTGAATAGAATCAGCATCATCAATTTTTCTAAAAATTTTATCGTTATTCCAATAATAAACCCACTGGCTATCATCATAACCAGATTTAAAAGAAATTCCGGCCCCTCCTCCTGGACAATTATTTGTGTCAACAACATCATCGGGAATTTGTCCACCTAAAATGCAATAATAATTAGACCCAACTCTTAAATTCTTAGACATATCCTCCAGCACAAAACTTAAATTATCTATGATAGAGCGCATATTTTGGGATTTATTGTGAAGCAAATTGGCATTCAAAAGAGCCCCCATGCCCGCCATAACAATAATTATAAAGAGAGAAACAGCAATCATTGTCTCTATAATCGTATAACCTGATTCTTTTTTAATATATTTTTTTGACATATTAATTTACTTGAATTCTACCAGAAGGATATATTTTTATAAAAGCCGTTTTGCCCTGCGGTGAAATGATGGTAATTTGAACATATCCAGAACCAGGAACATCTAAATCTGCAAAAATCGCGCTGGAATCAGGTCTTTTAAAAATGATAGCTAAAGAATTAATTGAATTATTTGAATCACAAGGAGTAGTGGTGCATTTATTTATGCTGGATATATAATTGCCTTTGGTGATAGATATCGTATCTAATTCTTCCAACGGCTCATCATAGTCACCCGCATTGACTAAATCAACAAAATAAATAAATTGTTTTTGCGTGTCAGAGTCAGTGGTATTAAAATAAACTCCATAAGACGGCTTCCAGTTAGGGTCTGCGGAAACATTCCACTTGCCGTCCAAGGATGACTTCTGCGCTTCCACTATTTTTGAAGCGATATCGCTGGCTAAATTTCTGATATCAACATTCGCTTGGAATTCTCTATAACTAAACATTGAAACGGCGGACAAAATGGCGAAAATGGATAGAACAACGATAAGCTCCACATAGCTCATCCCGTTAGAAGCAGATCGCGATCGTAAAAGTGCCTTTGTTATTTTTATTTCCTTTTTTAATTTTTCTAAATATTTATTTATCATAGGATATCGCGATCGCGGCTTCTAACGGGATCATTCCCTAAATTCCAAAAAGATGCAATTTAAAAAAGAAAACCAGCAACGCGCCTAAAACCAAATACGGGGCAAAAGGAATCTCGCTTTTAATTTTATACTTTTTTGAAAAAATAACCAGCGCAAGGCCGACAAGAGCCCCAATCCAAAAAGCAAAGACAATACCGGAAATAGCGCGCGACAGGCCAAGCATCCACCCCAAACCAATTGCCAGTTTGGCATCCCCCAGCCCCATCCATTTTCCGGAAGACACAAGCCACAACAAAGCAAAGGGGGCCGCAATCAATAATCCCGATAAAAATTCCAAAAGAGCGGGAAGGTGGGGATAAAATTCAAAAGAGCCGTCAGTCTTAAATAGAAACAATCCGATAAAAGCCAAAATGCCCAAAATTAAAGCGAGCGAATCCGGAATTATTTTGTGTCTAAGATCGTAGACAGTGATGATTATTAAGAGCGAAAATATAAAAGCATAATAAAAATAAGTAAAACTAAAAACAAACGTATTGGCAAAGAAAACATCCTGAAACTTTAAAAACAGGGCCCCAAAAATTATACCCGTCGCCAGTTCCACGAGCGGGTATTGAATAGATATTTTAGTCTGGCAATTTCGGCATCTTCCGCCAAGGCCCAAAAAACTGAAAATGGGGATGAGTTCGTACCAAACAAGTTTATTCTGACACGACATACAGGCGCTCCTTCCACCCAAAGAACGACCGCTGTTAAGTCTAAGTATAACAACATTCAAAAAGCTTCCGATAATTAGGCCGAGAATAAGAAAAATGATTGTAAGAATAAAAATCACGGCTCTTTTTGCTTATTTCTATTGCTCTACTGGTTTTGCCGGTTTTGCTGGTTTTGCCGGGGGACGAAGAGGATTGGGGGGGTTTGGGAGGGGAACAGAATTAATTTGACTGCAAGCAAAAGTACTTTCATCAATGGCCAAAGAAGGAACGGAGTCCACTTGCGTAGATGCGCCTTCGCTGTCCACGCACCAAGAAGCGCCGGCATCCGTTTTTAAGCCGACAGCCACGGCCCAGCCGTTCGTGGAAGCGTAACAATAACTGCCATTGCCCCTTTTGGTCGCTTCCGCTACCGCGTCAAACATAACCTTGTCTTTGGAAAACATGCTCCCCGCGGATGAATCATCAACGGGGCAAACGCCGTAAAATTCCTCGCCGCTAGCCTCGGCCGGCAGATATGAATTGCCGTTATCAAGATAGAAAAGCTCGGCTTGATTTTTTATGGTTTGCAAATTTGTTTTTACTGCCGCGTCATCGCCTTTTGCTCTGATGTCAGTCAATAAAACCGAAACAATCGCGATTAAAATGCCAATAATGGCAACAACCACTAAAAGTTCAATAAGAGTGAAACCCTCGGTCGTAGACTTATTGGCGAGACCTTTTTTAAATATTTTTATATTTTTCATACCATTATTGTATCACATGTCAAAATAAACAAAAACCACCTAAAAGGTGGTTTTTGTTTATTAACTTAGCCAACAAATGTCAACTATTATTAAGGACAAACTGTAACTGCTCCAGCTGGATTAGTTGTCAACAACCTTGATACACCTGTACTATCAACGCACCATGAATCAGTTGCCTCTGTTTTAAGTTCTGACCACGCAGCCCATGCAGTAGTGGAATCCGCGCATCGAGTAGCAACTGTGGCAGAGGTACCAGCAGCCAAGATAGCTGCGTTAACCGCACTTATAATATTGGAATTCGCACAGACTCCATCATAACCGACGAGATCAGTGGGAGTTTCTACCGTATCATACACAAGCTCGGCTTGCGCACGTGTGTTTGCCAAGTTTGCCTTAATGGCCGCATCGGCACCCTTACCTCGCGCAGTGTTCAGCGATGCCAAAACGACTGACGCCAAAATACCGATAATGGCCACAACCACCAAAAGTTCAATCAATGTAAAACCTTTTTTAAAATTCTTCATAAAAATTATAATTGTTAATAATAAAATTTCGACTTATTTTTAATACACTCACTAAATTATAGCATAAATACGATAGTGAATAAGCAATGAAGTTATCCACAGCCTACTTAGCCTTTTCCAGAGCATTCACTCTTTTTACCAACGGTTTAAAATTATCATAACTGACTTTTGTATCAGCATAATAGTCGAGTCTCTTGTCGATCTTTTCAATTTTATTTTTTAATTCCTCCATATCCGACTTGGTTGCCATTTTTTCTTCCATCTTTGAAAAACTTCTATTTATGGAATCCAGAAGTTCTAAATTTGTTATTTTTTTTTCTTTAGTATTTTTCATATTATTCTTTTTCTTTGTTTATAAACTTATGTTTCTTTAAAAAATCTATCAACGGCTTGCCACATTTTGAACAAAAGTCATTTCCAACAAAATAACCGAAGCCAGCTCTTATTGGATCATCTTTTAATTTCTTTTTACAAATGTCACATTTCATAACATACATAGTTCCATGATAGCACAAAACCAAAGAAGTTATCTGCACGCCCCCTTTAGCTAATACTGCCTGCCATATTGTAAATCGGCATCAAAACGGAAACCAAAAGAATACCCACTCCCAAGCCCAAAACCACAATCATCACCGGCTCAATAAGACCCACCAAGGTGTCCACCGCGTCATCCACTTCCCGCCTGTAAAAATCGGTCAAAGTTTTCAAAATGTTGCCGAGGGAGCCAGTTTCTTCACCGACCTGAATCATTTGTATGGTGATTGCGGGAATATGTTCCGAATGTTTTTCAAAAGCCGCTGAAAGAGACAATCCCGATTTCACGCCGTCGGCCACTTCCGTTAAAATGCCTTTATATACACGGCTACCCACGGTTTCGGCGGAAATATCTATGGACCGGACGATGGGAACGCCCGAAGAAAGCATTGTATTTAAGTTGTCCGTTATTCTGGAAAGATAAAGTTTTTTATACAAGTTGCCTATGGCCGGAACACTAAGTTTTAATGTATCAAGATATATTTTCCCTTTCTCCGTAACGGACAATCGCCAAAGCCAGACCCCTAAAAGCACCAGGAAAATCAGAACAAAAAACCCGTAATGGACAAATAAATCTGAAATCCAGATTACTATCCGGGTAAAAACCGGTATTGCCTGGCCGGAATCCAAAAGAATCGACGAGAGCTTTGGAATCACTACCGCGAACATCAGGGTCATCACTACGAAAAAAGTGATAACGACGAAAGCCGGATAAATAAGCGCATTTCTGGTTTTAGAGGTAATGGAATACTGGCGGTCTAGATAGTCCGCCAGGTGCGCGAATACTTGGTTGAGTTTTCCCGTTTCTTCACCCACCTTGACCATATTTATGTAAAAATCGGAAAATACGTCCGGATGACGGGCGAGCGAGCCGGAAATGGAAATTCCCGATTGGAGATCTTCGCAAACTTTCACGAGCTTGCTTCCCAAAAGCTTGTTTTCGGTGTTAACGGAAAGCATAGTGAAAGCTTTCAGGGCGGAAACCTGCGCCTCAAACAAGGTGGCGATTTGACGGGAAAGAATCACCACGTCTTTCGGCTTCACTCTTTCAAAAAAAGAAATTTTTAAAAATGATTTCTTCTCCCCTTCTTCTTCAATAGTGATAATGACTAAGCCACGGCGCTGAAGCGCACTGATCGCCACATCACGATTCGGAGCGTCAATCTCTCCTTCTTTATTTACTCCCTTGTCATCTACAGATTTATATTTAAAAAGCATATTAAATTACGTTAAGCGCTCAAGACCTTTTGGATTAAGCGAATACTGGTAAGCGTTTTCAATGGAAATTTCTCCGGTGCGCACAAGTTCCAGCAAGGAATGATTCAAATCCACCATTCCTTGTTCCATGCCCGTTTCTATGACCACGTCTATTTCGTGTGTGCGTTTCTCGCGGATTAAATTGGCGACAGCGTTATTGTTCAAAAGAAGCTCATAGGCCGGAATAAGCCCGCCGGCAATTCGGGGAATAAGCCTCTGGGAAAAAATACCGAGCAAAGATGACGCCAGCTGGGCGCGAATTTGGTCCTGCTGGTTGCCCGGGAAAGAATCAATTATGCGATCAATGGTCTGGGAAGCGTTGTTCGTGTGCAGGGTGGAAAGCACAAGATGCCCCGTCTCCGCCGCCGTTACCGCCGTGGAAATGGTTTCCGGCGTGCGCATCTCGCCGACCATGATTACGTTCACGTCCTCGCGAAAAACTTCTTTCAAGGCCACATGAAAATCTTTGGTATCAATACCGACTTCGCGCTGGTTAATTATGGACTTGTTGGGAACATACACATGTTCAATCGGGTCCTCAATGGTTATTATATTGCGCGCTTGTTCGTTGTTAATCACATTAATCATGGCCGACAGCGTGGTGGATTTGCCTTGTCCGACGGGCCCAACCACCAGGAAAAATCCCTGTTTCCTGCGGGCCAAGTCGGCCAAAATGGAGGGCAGTTTCAGCTCTTCCATGGTTTGCACTTTCGGCACCAGCCGAAAAACCAGATTGATCAGTCCTTTTTGGAAAAAAGCATTGCCGCGCAGTCTCGCTTCTCCGCGAAAATCATAGGAAAAGTCGGCTTCCTGTTCTTCTTTGAATTTGTCAATTTTTGTTTTCTCCAGCACCTCGCTCAAAAATCCCAGCATATCTTCCTTCGTTAAAACCGAATGTTTCGTGAGAAAAATAAGTTCTCCCGACACGCGAATGACCGGCACCCGGCCGGCGCCCAGATGCAGGTCCGAACCGTCTTCGCGGATAACGGTCAAAATAAGTTCCTCAAGTTCTTTTTTGTAATCCATAATTCTTTATTTGGAAACGCCGGTATTTTTTTCTAAAATTTTTATCACTTGGTCTATCACTTCCGCCGGAGTGGAATTCGCTTTCACAATATACCCCGCCACGCCCAATCGATTGCCTTCGTCTATATCTTTTTGCTCGCTCTTGTTGGACAAAATTATTTTTACGCCGTTCGGACACAATTTTTGCTCGTTTATTTGAGCCAGCGTCTTGAAGCCGTCCAGCTCCGGCATAATGATGTCCATCAAAATGACATCGGGGGAAAGCCCGCTCTTGAGTTTTTCCAGGGCCTGAACACCGCTTGGAACCGTATGAACTTCAAAATTATTTTGGCTGAATTTAAGCGCATACATGTCCAAAAGAAAACTGTCATCGTCCACTATTAGAATTTTTCTTTTTTCTTTTTCCATAAATTTTTTCTAAAGCTAATAATCTCAATTATTAATTATACTACAAAATGACTTAAAACAACCCTGTGGACAACTCGACGTTCGCAAGGCGAAATCGGAGTCCGACCTTGCGTCGGACTATTACTCATTCTCGCTGCTGAAATTATACACTTCCGTAAAGGGAATTACGCCCTGGAGGGATTTTAACATGGCATCCTCTTTCATCATCAGCATGCCTTTGCTGCGGGCTAATTTATAAATTGCCGCATTCGTGGGATTTTTTAATATTACGGCCTGCATATCTTTGTCAATTTTGAACATTTCAAAAACCGCGATGCGGCCTTTGGTGCCGGAAGGACATTCGGGGGACGGCACGGTATCGTACATCTTGTTTCCTATCTTCAATTTAAACTCATCCGGCAAATCTTTCATTTGTTCTTCAATCTGCGTTTTGACGCTCTCATCCATCGGCACTTCTTTGCGCGAAGTCGGATAGGTCATTCGGGCAAGACGTTGCGCGATGGAAACAATCAGGGTCGGCGCGATTAAATACGGGTCAACTCCCATATCCACCAGACGGGGAATTGCGCCGATGGCGTTATTGGTGTGCAGAGTGGATAGCACAAGATGTCCGGTCAAGGCCGCTTGGATCGCGAGCTGGGCCGTTTCTTTATCCCTGATTTCTCCAACCATTATAATGTCCGGATCCTGGCGAAGGATTGAACGAAGTCCGGTGGCAAATGTGTAGCCGATCTCAGGCATCATTTGCGACTGATTAATGTCCGGCATATGATATTCCACCGGATCTTCCAGGGATACAATGTTGCTTTTTTCCTTGTCCAGTTCGTTCATCATGGAATATAATGTCGTGGATTTCCCGGAGCCTGTCGGGCCGGTAATTAAAATAAGCCCGTATGGCTTCTTGATCGCTTCTCTAATTATATTTAAGTTTATTTTTGACAAACCCAATTGGTCAAGCGGTTTAACCCCTTTTTCAGAGTCCAGTATGCGCATAACCACTTTCTCCCCGTAGTATGCCGGCATAGTGGAAACGCGAAAATCAATTTTGCGCCCGTCAATGTTCGCGCTGAAAGACCCGTCTTGGGGCTTGCGTTTTTCGTCCAAGCGCAATTTGGCAAGAATTTTCACTCGCGCCACAATCCCGCCATAAACGTTCGGTGGCAATATTATAGTGGTGTGAAGCACTCCGTCCACCCGAAAACGCACTTTCACTTTTTCCCCCGTGTATTCAATATGGATATCGGAAGCGTTTCCTTCAATGGCATTGCGCAATATAACAGCCACAATTTTTATAACCGGCGCGTCTTCCACGATTTTTGTCTCTTCGCCCGGTTTTATTTTTTTAATCTCTTTGCTTAAATCTGCTTCGCTTAGGCCCTTCGCGTCTATTTCTTCTTGGCTCAATTCCTTCAGAGCCTCTTCAACTTGAATTCCCAGGCCCTTATAAGATTGCATTACGCTTTCATAGTCGTTCTGGGAAATGAGAAAAACTTTGAAGGGGACGCCTATCCTGGCGGAAATAAATTGGAGCGCGTCCATCGCTTGAATATTCTCTGGATCAATCACCCCCACTTCCAGCACCCCGTCTTTTAATTCGGTCGGAACAAAATGATAATGCCTCGCCGAATCTTCCGAAATATACCGAAAAACGTCAAAGGACATTCCTTCCGGGTTTACTTTTTTTACCGGGATATTTAAATATATCCCTTTCATCTCAAGAATTTTTTCCTCTGGAACGCCGGATTCAATTAAAGCCTTATCAATGTCTCCGTTATATTCTTCTTTCGCGCGAGTTTTAATTTCGCCTATTTGGCTTTCATTAATTACGCCCTTTTTGGCTAATTCTTCTAAAAAACTCATAGTTAAAAAATTAATTAAGGGATGACAACAGGCGCGATGATATTATCGCTACCAAATTGGGCAAACGGATTCGGCCTGCCTTCAGTGCCGTCCGGGATAAGCGTAATGCTGGAATCGCGCAAACTGCTAAAAGCCGGGTCGGAAAAAATAGAGTCGTCCAATGTAATATTTTTGACACTCGACAACAAAGCCAGAAAATCTTCATTGACGGTTGCGGAAATATCGTTTGGAATATTTGCGGTCGCGGGAGAACCATCAATATTCGGCAGAGCAGTGCCAGACGGAGAGGAGACAAGGCTCGGTTCTTCGGGAGAAGGTTTTATAAAAAAAATATAAATCAAGACAAAAATCGCCGCGATACCCGTAAATATTATGATGTTTCTGATTTTAGGGGTCATTTTAATTTTTTAGCCAATAAGTTTTAATTTTAAAATCATATTTATAAATTTCAGGGGAATCTGTTCTCGTGTTAACGCCCGCGCCCGCGCCAACCACGGCTAAATTGCTGGAGGAAAACAAGATTGAGGATATGTCCACAATTCTAAGATTTTTTTCCAGGTCTTTGGTAAAATTAACAAAATTGTCATAAGTTCCCGAAGTGGAAAATTCTAAATTGAAAACTCCATAATTTTTGGGCGCCGAATTAATTCCGCCTCCCCGCACCACTGGTCCTTCCGTCGCCACGGTTTTTGCATCAGCTACATTGTATTTCACGTCTTTCAAAACCATACCATAGGGCTTCGCTATTTCTCCTATTTCCAGAATCAGACGGACATTATCCACATTTCCCGGCAAAAGTTTCTCCAGCTTCAGCAAATTATCATAGCTTATGGAATTGCTTTTGGTCACCAATTTGTCTCGTTCATATTCAAGCGCCTTGGAATTATCCAGCGCGGCATTATAAGAAGCCGCTTGAGCGTTTAAGGCGGATATTTCGCCATAAATAGGATTGGTGAGCATAAAAAAGAGAGTTATGGCTATTCCTATTAAAACAATTGGCATAATTAATCTCATCATAAATTTAACTTGTTTTTTAACTTCTTAACTTTGCGTCAAAAGCGTCTGTTTATAATTGACAAAATCCGGGTCCACTGAAAACTCCAAATCAAAGAGAACATTCCCACTGTTATCAAGCGTTAAATTGGAGAAAACGGGGTCAATGAAATTCTGACCGATATCTTTAGTGGCAAAAAGCTCGGACTGAAGCGCCACCGCCAGATAGCCTATGGCGACGCCGGACATTTTGACATTTATGTTGGTATTTTTGTCTGTTCCCAAAGTATAGCTAAATTTAGTGTAACGAACGGTTTTCATGGTAAGTTGTTCGAGCGCGTCAAAAACAGGAACGATGGTGAGGTGTTTGGATAAGATTTCGGTTGAGGCCTCCAAGCGCTTGTCCAAAATATTAAGTTCGGCTATTTTATCCGGTTCAAAGCGATTTTTCGCTTTATTGAGATTGTCTTGCAGGCCGGCAATATTTTTTGTTACAACCGTTTTATAAAAATAAAGCCCGCCCGTGGCTAAAAGCACCGCAAACAGAATAAGCAGGGAAATAATAAGCAAAAAACCGACGGGCCGCGAGGAAATAGCGCGTTCTTTGACTATAGGTTTTTTAGGTATAAATGATGTTTGGAAATTTTGATCCATTTTATTAGACTTACCCACTTTATTATATTACAAAAACAACTTTTTATGAAGCAAATTGTGCATAACTTTGTCCCCAACGGGATAAATCTAATTATTTAGCTTACTGCAATTTTCGCAAAGCCAAGCCTAGCGCTACGGCAAACTCGGGGCCCATGGTCAAAAGCACTTTTTCCAAAAATGCCGGCGCTCCGACTTTGGAAAAAGGATGCCCCATCTCTATTTCCGCTCGAAAATTATTTACCGCTACTTCTTTCAATCCTTTAAGAAGCGCCCCGCCACCCGTAAATATCACCTTGCTGATAGTTCTATTATGTTTCTTTTCATACCCCAACAACGCGCTATTCGTCTCCGAAAAGATATAATCAACGTGAACCCTGATAATGTCGGCCAAGCTTTTTTCCGCGGGATTTTCAAAAAGGCCGAATTCTTTTTTCATTTTCTCCGCTTCGCCGAAAGAGATGCTCAAAGATTTGGAAATGGAATTGGAAATATCCGCCCCTCCCCTTTCAATCGTGTGATAGCCATTAACCATGCCGAACTCAACGATAGAGAGCTTGGTGCGGGAGGCGCCGAAATCCATCAATAAAACCGGGGAAAGCTCGTGCTCAAAATTCGCCCGAACGGAAGAAAATATTTCAATTTCAAAAAAAGAAGCACTGAGATTGCACTGCGAAACAATTGAGCGATGTTTGGCAACTGCATCGTTTTGCGTCGCCACAACGAGCACGTTTATCTTGTCTCCGCCTTCTTTCGGCAAATCGGCGTTATCCGTGTCGACGTTCATTTCTGAAAAGGACGGTTCTTTTCCCGGCAAGACAAAATAATCAATTGAAACTTCGGTCATTGGCACCGGAATATATTTGCGGGCCTCAACGGGAACAATGTCCGCCATTTCGGCCTCTTTTATTTGGGAAGGAAGCTCAATGGTAAAAATTAAACTGGACTGGACAGGAATAGCCAAAGCAAGATCGGCGCCAGTCACGCCGGACTGTTTGAGAACTTCCCGTAAAGCGGGCACGATTTTTTCAACGGGAAGGTTGGTAACCCGCCCGGGATCAAGGTCGGCATAAGGACCGAGCGCGATGGCGCCATAAGTTTCCAGCACCGCTTTCCCCTTTTTTCTTTTAATTTCAACCACCTTAATCGCGGAAGAACCGATATCAATGCCGACAGCGCTGTCTTGAGACCCGCCCCCAATTTTGCCAAAACCGGAAAAAAGATTTTTCAATAAGTCTCCCATATTATTTTATGCTAAAATTATATCATAAATGCGATTTTTAAACACTATCTTGAACATAATTTTTCCCGCAAAGTGCATCCTGTGCGACAAGGGCAAAGCGGACTTGTGTTTGGACTGCCTAAAAGACGCGCCGGCCGCGGAACGCGAGAGCGCAAAATGGATTTTCCCCCTGTATGACTATCGTTATCCTGCCATAAAAAAGTCGTTGTGGCTTCTTAAGTATAAAGGCAGAAAAAGACTGGCAAACGTATTCGCGGAAATTATCTACGACAAAATCCTGGAAGAACTTTCAGAATTGAGTATATTGGAAAATTTTGTTGAGCCCATTTTAATTCCCATTCCCCTTTCGTCCAAAAGATACCGCGAGCGCGGTTTCAATCAGGCGGAGTTGATTTGCCGAGAATTAATAAAAATAAATGATTCACGTCATAACACAAATCTAAAACTAGAAAATGATATTTTAATCAAACCGAAAAATACAGAACATCAGGCGCGCATCAAGGATAGGCGCAATAGATTAAAAAATATAATCGGCTCGTTTGCGGTTAAAAACAGCGAAAAAATAAAAGGCAGAAATATAATTCTGATAGACGACATTCTCACCACCGGCGCGACTTTAAATGAAGCGAAAAAAACCCTCAAACAAGCGGGCGCCAGAAAAGTCATCGCTTTTACCGTGGCGCATTAAAATATATTTCTGCTATAATCAAAAAATGAAACATTGTAAAGATTGCGAACCGGCGCAAGAAATACACATTATTGCCTATTTGTCCGTTGTTCTTGGATGGCTGGACGGGCCATTTTTTGACATAATGGAACTTATCTTCAAAAACACCGCCGAAAAAATCTCCAATAAAATATCTTTGCCTTTTTTAAAATTGATGGTTTTTTTGAAACTCGGGTATTGGAGCGACAAGCCGGACGACAAAGACACTTGGCGGACAAAATGTTTTTGGGATGAAGCGATGCGCCGGGGAATAAAAATGCGCGAATTTCATCTCGGGCCGATTCGGGACGGTTTT
>Ga0076018_101_pt2 | contig 42343 bp, 45 predicted proteins | sample RifGroB1_FD_68080 | JGI IMG/M metagenome (GOLD analysis project Ga0076018, IMG submission 68080) | Parcubacteria (Nomurabacteria) bacterium GW2011_GWB1_40_7
CGCGAGGCGGCAAGCCCCGGCTTTCCGACCTAAGAGATTCCGGCTCCATAGAACAAGACGCGGATGTGGTAATGTTCATCCACCGCGAAGATAAAGGAAAAGATGAGTCGGAGAAAACAAATATCGCGGAAATTTTAATTGAAAAGCATCGCAACGGCCCGACGGGTAAAATTGAGCTTTATTTTGATGAAAAAACCACCACTTTCTTAAATCTTGAAAAAAGCAATATCAGCGAATTCGCTCCGTCAAAAATAAGCGGGGAATTGGATGAATTCTAAAATCAATTACGAATTAAAAATTACGAATTACGAATGGATATAATCGACAGGTTAGCAGAAATTTTTAAAGAATTTCCCGGTATTGGAGAAAGGCAGGCAAAACGTTTTGTTTATTTTTTGATGGCCAGAAATTCTGCTTATAGTGAAAATCTGGTAGAGCTCATAAAAGATTTAAAAAAAGAAACGGCTCAATGTAAAGAATGTTTTAGGTTTTTTATTGTCTCAAAAAACGAGAGGGTCTGCGATATCTGCGCTAACGCCAACACCGATTCCTCCGTCTTGATGATAGTAGAAAAAGATTCTGATTTAGAAAGTATAAGAAAAAGCAGAGTTTATCATGGAAAATATTTTGTCCTGGGTGGGTTAGTCCCTATTGTTGAAAAAACTACCAAAAGCAGAGTCCGCATTTTAGAATTACAGGAAAAAATAAAACGCGAAAAAGAATTAAAAGAAATAATTCTTGCTTTTTCCATAAGCCCTCAAGGCGACCATACTGATACTTATGTACGTCAGCAATTAAAAGATATTTGCGACAAATCAAGTATAAAAATTTCTTCTCTCGGCAAAGGTCTCTCCACCGGCACGGAGCTCGAATATTCCGACAATGATACTCTAAAAAATGCCCTAAAAAATAGACAGTAGAAAAGGCCAGCCCTTAATCGGGCTGGCCTTCGATTGTTCTTAAAAATTCAACCTCCTCTGTGTTGCGGGTTTTTTTCGTTGTCCATCCGGATAGCCTCTGCCAAAATTAGCAAGGCGACTCGAACCCGCGGACTCTGTCCGCCTCCCACAAGCGGCATACGAAACCGAAACGTACAAGAAAGCTCATTTGGATCAGGTTTGCCTATCACCTGTATCCATCCATCTCCATCAGGAGAAAAGGATATCCAAAGCGCTCCTTCTGGACTATCATCCTCGAATCGCGCGTACACCTCCTTGGTGGTCAGAGACGTTGGCCAAAAGTATGCTTCAAACAGAGCGTGGATGATTGACAACGGATCTTCCTCAATCGCTTTCTTGAGAATTGAAGTTTTCATTTTCCATACCTCGCTTTCCTGTAGGCCGAGTCGGCCTTTTTGGGTTGAATCTCGGTGAGTCTTTCCTGGAGTCTGCGAAAGCAAGCTAGCACCATCTTCCTCCCTCTCGGAGCGTTGTAGGTCGCATGAGCGACAAGCATAATTGAATCTGCCAAATGCTTACCGCATTTCTCGGCTACCGTTTCCTTATTTCCCAACATCGCAACAAACCTCCCTTCAGGGTTATTATGTCAAAGGGCAAATTTCGCCCGTCTATTATTTACACTATATTAAAACAAGAAAAAAGCAATAATGTCCTAACCATGTGAATTCAAACATTCCGACAATGACACTCTCAAAAACGCCCTAAAAAATAGACAGTAGTTGAAAAACAAACAAGAATTGCTATAATGTAAATATGAGAAAAAAGTTAATAATAATGTTTGGGTCGCAAATCTCCAAAAAAAACAACCTAGTTTCGGATTTTGATGTTGGAATTTTAGCCAAAAAGCCACTTACTATTGCAGACAGAACAAGGTTATCTGGATATTTGGCAAAAAAGTTTAATATAAATGAAGACAAAATAGATTTGACTGATTTGTATACCGCCTCTCCTCTTTTGCTTTATGAGGTGGCCAAAAAGGGAAAACTTCTGGAGGGAAACGCTTTTGATTTTACTAGATTCCAAGTGCGAGCTTGGAAAATTTATCAAGACACCGCAAAATTTCGTCGTCTAAGCGGAAAAATGATTGAAAAATATGTCAAAGGAATTCATCTTCAAAAAACTTAAGCAAATAGCAACACTGATTTCTGAAATGGAAGAAATTATATTCATTCCGTTTTCTGAGTTCAAAAAAAAATTTGTAAATGTCAGATCAGCCGAAAGAAACTTCCAATTAATTGTGGAACAAGCATGTGACATAAATAATCACATTCTTTTGGAAACAGGCCACGAAACTCCGGATACTTATCGAGCATCTTTCACGGGTCTGGAAAAAATTGGAATTTTAGAAAATAAAATATCAAAAGAGTTGGTCAGAAGCGCTAATTTGCGAAATATCCTAATCCACGAATATGATTTTGATCAAGACAACTTTATCTTCTATAAGTCTGTAAAAAAATTCATGCCTGTTTATAAAGAATATATAATAGCGATTCAAAAATATCTAAATAAAAAATCTTAATTCAGACTTAATTCCGACAACGACACTCTCAAAAACGCACTAAAAAATAGACAGTAGAAAAGGGCCAGCCCGTAATCGGGCTGACCCTTATCGTATTTCAGATATTACATTGATTTGAGATATGCCTCAGCATTTCTGGCGATTTCGCAAGCCTTTGCCGTTGCATCACCAGTGTAGGCTCCAGGAGCGCTAAGCATCTGAAGTGTTTCTGCTGGAATGTTTTTCCAGATGTCTTCCTCTCCTACTGGATAATCCCAGACCGCACCCTTCACCGCTTCAAGCAGCGAAATACCATGCTCCTTTGCGTACGGCAAGGCAACATGGTTCACCAGCTCGTGTGCATCACCTTCGAAACCTGCCATCTGCAGAGCTATGTAGATCGGCTCTGCAAGGATGGCGTCACCTTGAACTTTTAGATTTCGCTCACACGCAGTCTTGTCGACCGAAATGCGAGAGATGAAGGGCTTGCCGCCAGCTTCACGAAGTAGAGTGTTCAGCTGGTTGACGACGTTCACAACAATCGTCGGGAAATCCCGAGCGATAGAACTGCCAACCAAATCTCGTTGATGTTCGCTCGTCATGCATTCGAGCACCTTGTAGAACTCTACTTTGTTCTTCTTCCAGGTCCCTTCGAGATTCTCGAAATTAATCGGGTTCCTCTTGTGAGCCATGGTCGAAGAACCAACCTGCCCTGCTTCGAAGGGTTCCCCAAGTTCGGCGATCTCGGTACGCATGAGGTGCCGTCCATCGAGTCCAAATTGGCCGAACGTAGCAGAGAGCTTCACACAAGCAAACAAGTAGTCCGCAAGTGGCTCCGGTGGGAGAATCTGCGTGCTGATCGGCGCGGGCTTAAGACCCAACTTCTCGAGCACTCGTTCTTCGAAGGTCTTGCTTCCGCAACGAGCGGAGATGCCAAGACCAACCTGGGCATTGTACACGCCCACGGCACCCGAGATTTTTCCAACCAGTTTTTCCGCAGCAGCACTAGCGCTTTGAATGTTTGTAACAATCCGATTGAGAATCGTCGCGAACCAGAAACCAACCGTGATGGGAAGAGCGTGTTGGCCGTGCGTTCGGCCAATCTGAGGCTGGTCAGCAAAACGGTAAACTTGCTCCGCAAAATGCCCGATAACTTTGTTAGTGAGCCTTCTCACCACATTGTTGTGAGCCTGCACAAACTGCACGGCACGTGCAGTGTCAAGCGCATCATAACTCGTAAGCGGCACATGGACCCAACGACGAAGACTGGGTTCCATTTTGCTCTGGGCGATTCGCACCCAGGCACGAATGTCGTGCTTAGTTACTTTTCGCTCGATGTCATCGACCTCGCTCGTTTGTATCGCGCGAAGTTCTTGTTCAACCGCCGGAGTAAGTAGGTCGACGTCGGCTTTGGGAATAATCCCGATTTCTGCCAGTGTTATGATTGTTGCGATCTCCACGTCGGCCACAGTACGAAATAGATTATCGTACCCAAAGTGTTTTTGAAGATCCTTTGGTTGGTAACGAGGATTTCCGGGAAGTGCTAAGTTTGACATGGGCAGCTCCTTTCAAGGGGTTAGAATATATATGTCAAAGGGCGAATACGTTTTTGTAGACCCAAATTCAGACTATACCAAAACACATAAAAAGCAACGCCAAATTTTTCTTTACTATTTTAGTTATTTGTGTCATATTTTGACTGGAATAAAAAACTGGGAATAACTCCCAAAAGCTGATACGGCTTTCCGTATCGTTCGTTGAAAAGAAAGGGGTACAATCATGGGAATACCAGAAGAGGCTCTTTCCTTCCCCCCCATTGCCGAGGGCAAGACAAAACGGATCTTTGAGATGACCGACGGACTCGCAAGGGTCATCGTTGTCTCCAAGGACGACATTACCGCTGGCGACGGCGCCAAGCACGACATCATTGACGGCAAGGCAAAACTCGCCAATCAAACAACCTGCAACGTGTTCCGTCTTCTCAAAGACTGCGGTATTCCCGTGGCCTTTGAGGAAGAATTCGCATCCTCGGACATTCCCGCCTACGGATTCACGGCACCGAAATGCGCGATGCTACCCTACGAGGTCGTGGTTCGACGTGAAGCGCACGGCTCCTACCTGAAGCGTGCGCCACACCTGGCAAAGGGCCACATTTTTCCGCAACTCGTCCTTGAGTTCTATCTCAAAACCAGCGGAAAGAAATGGAAGAACCATGAGCTCGTCTGCGACGACCCGCTCATGATCTACGACGCGGCCGAGAACCTGGTCCACCTCTACAACCCGAAGCAACCCAACCTCCCCCAAACGCCAGCACAGCCATTTTTGGTGCTTCCTGGGGAAGAAGTGGAAAGCAGGGGCAATGAGAGAGTTCTCCGGGAAATCATGGGAACCTGCGCGAAGACGACTTTTCTCATTCTCGAGAAGGCCTGGCAACTCCAGGGAAGAAAGCTCGTCGATTTCAAGGTGGAGTTCGGCCTCAGTCCCAACGGCGTGCTTATGCTTGCCGACGTGATTGACAACGACTCCTGGAGAGTCATGGACGCCTCCGGTGGCTACATCGATAAACAGGTCTACCGCGATGGCGGTGACCTGAACGAAGTGACGTCCAAGTACCAACAAGTTGCCGAGTTGACCAGCCGATTTTCTCTCCCGCACCAACAACTCATCCTCTGGCGTGGCTCGGACAAAGACGACTTCAACCTCTTTCACGGGCCACTCCGGAAGCTGATCCCAGGGTACGAGCTCAAAACCAGCGAAGTCACCTGCTCCATGCACAAACAACCAGCGCGTGCCTATCGGATGCTTCAGCGGCTCATCTCGGAGGTTCCAGACAGCGTACTCCTCGCCTATGTCGGCATGAGCAACGGCGCTGGTCCAACCCTCGCGGCCAATGCCACGGTACCGGTGATCACCGTGCCGGCGAGCTACAAAAAATTTCCGGAAGATGTATGGTCATCGCTCCGCATGCCGAGTAACGTGCCGGTCATGACCGTGCTCAACCCCGCGAACGCCGTGCTCGCGGCACTCCAAATCCTCGCCATACGCAATCCTGCGATTTACGCCGCCCTGCGGTTCGAGCAGGAAAAGCGCTTGACGGAGATCTAAAATCATCCCGTTCAGCAATGAACGCAATACTCCGGAGGGGTCACACCCTCTGGAGTATTTTGTTTTTTAATACAAATTACAAAAAATCCCCATTCGACTATGCTCAGGGGATTTTTTATTTGATAGAAGTGATTTTTACTTTGAAAAATGGCTGGCGGTGGCCGTTACGCTTTAGATAACGAGATTTTTGTTTATATTTTACAACCATCACTTTTCGAGAACGACCGATTTCTACAATTTCTGCATCCACTTTCGCGCCTTTTATGTAAGGTGTACCTATGGTCGTATCTTTACCATCATCCACTAGCAAAACTTTATCGAAGGAAAGCTTATCTCCTTTTTTATACTCAATTCCTTTTGCCTTTATTTTCTCAATAGAAACGAAGCCCCCCTCGGAGACTTTGTATTGCTTGCCACCTGTAGCTATTACTGCAAATTCCCCCTTCTTCATATTGGCTTATATTATATGATATTTCACAAAAAGGCAACCTTCTGCTATAATAACGCTTATATGATGCAAACAAAAATTATAGAGAAGTATTTTTTCTTCGGGTTATTGTTCGCCACCTTTGTTTTTACTTTTTTTATTTTTCGCCCTTTTTGGGTAGTCTTGGTGCTTGGAATTTCTTTTTCCATCGTGCTTTATCCCGTGTATGAATGGCTCAATGGCAGAAAATTGCCCAGCTGGCTTTCTGCGTTATTGACTGTATTTCTTTTCACAATAGTTTTATGGGGTCCAATTTTGGGCATCGGTGTTATGGTTTTTAATCAAAGCCAAAATGTTTATTATTTGATTGTAAATGACGGGAACGCCGAGCCATTCTTAAATTTGATAGAAAGCAAAGTCAACAACATCTTGCCTGAAGCAATAAGTTTTGATATTAATCAGAAAATAACTGATCTTATTTCTTATATATCAAAAAACATAGCCAATATATTTAGCGCCATGCTCTCCGCCTCTTTTTCCTTTTTATTGATACTTCTAATAATTTTTTATTTTCTGAAAGATGGAACAAGATGGAGAAAAGCTGTCGTGATGCTTAGCCCGCTCGGAGACAAGGAGGACGAAAAGATAATTTCCAGACTGATATTTTCCGTCAATGCTGTGATAAGGGGATATTTTTTTATAGCCGTTCTTCAGGGAATACTTATGGGAATCGGACTCTGGCTGTTTAATGTCCCGAATCCCGCGCTATGGGGAGTGGTGGCCGCCGTATCTTCGCTTCTGCCCACGATTGGGACTTCTCTTGTTTCAATTCCCGCAATTATTTTTCTTTTTGCCACGGGAAATATCGCCTCGGCTATCGGTCTTTTGATTTGGGCAATCGTGATAGTGGGAATGATTGATAATTTTTTGAGTCCGCTGGTAATTGGCGGAAAAACGAATATCCCTCCGCTTTTGATTCTTTTTTCCGTACTCGGCGGAATCTCGCTTCTGGGACCAGTCGGCATTTTAATAGGGCCGTTAACGGTGAGCTTGCTGTACACTCTTATCTCAATTTATAGAAATGAGCTTAAACAAAATGCAGTTTTATAACACTCTGACGCGCAAAAAAGAAATTTTCTTACCCATTAATCCAAAAGAAGTCCGGATGTATAGTTGCGGACCAACGGTCTACGACTATGCTCACATAGGCAACTTGCGCGCTTATGTTTTTACAGATATATTATGCCGTACTCTTAGATATGACGGCTTAAAATTAAAACAGATAATGAATATTACTGATGTAGGACACTTAACGAGCGATGCAGATTCAGGTGAAGATAAAATGACCAAGGGACTTTTGCGAGAAGGAAAAGAATTGACATTAAAAAATATGCGGGAGCTTGCAGAATTTTATGCAGAAAGTTTTAAAAAAGATCTGCACTTACTTAATGTAAAAATGCCGAGCGGGATGTATTTTGCCAGTGACTATATAAAAGAAGATGTGGATTTGATAAAAAGATTAGAAGAAAAGGGATATACATACAAAATCAGCGATGGAATTTATTTTGATATTTCTAAAATGCCCGACTATGGAATATTGAGAGGAGGTATTGCCAAAAGAGAAGAATCAAAAAACAGAATTGCTGAAAATCCTGAGAAAAAAAATCCGGAAGATTTTGTACTTTGGAAATTTGATGACAAAATCGGTTTTGATTTAGAATTAGGAAAAGGTTTTCCAGGTTGGCACATTGAATGCTCGGCCATGAGTATGCATTTTCTCGGCGAACAGTTTGATATTCATACCGGGGGCATAGACCATATTTCTATACACCATACCAATGAGATAGCCCAGAGTGAATGCGCAACGGGGAAAAAGCCTTCAGTTAGGTTTTGGATGCACAATGAACACGTGGATTTTGGGGGTGTAAAAATGGCTAAGTCTGATAGAAACTTTTTTAAACTGGGAAGTATCGTCGAAAAAGGTATAGCTCCCCTTGCCTACCGTTTTTGGCTTTTAATGGCTCACTACCGCACCAAAATGAATTTTAACTACTCAGCCCTAGAGGGTGCAGAAACAGCCTTAAAACGCCTTTACGGCCTTTATTTAGGGCTTGGAAATGATATTGGGCACGTTCACAAGGAATACCAAAATAAGTTCAAAGAATATATCGAAGACGACCTAGACACACCAAGAGCATTAACACTTCTTTGGGATGTAGTAAAAGATGAAAATATGTCAGACAAAGACAAGAAAGCTACTATTTTAGATTTTGATAAGGTGCTCGGGCTCGGTTTTGAAAATATAAAAGAAGCAAAGAGAATCAGCATTCCTGAAAATATTTTAAAACTCGCGAACGAACGTGAGCAGGCTCGCAAAGATAAGGATTTTAAAAAATCAGACAAATTGCGCGATAAAATAAATTCCATGGGATATGATATTAAAGATACTCCACAAGGTTCGAAGATTTTAAAAAATTAATAAAAAATAATTATGATAGATAGAATTGTAAACACAAAAGATATAAAAAAAGCAGACATGGTTATTTTAAGTGCTCCGTACGAGCACAGTGTCTCTTTTATGGGAGGCACAGCTAGAGCTCCTAAAAAAATAATTGAAGTACTAGACAATAATCTAGAACTTTTTGACGTTAATCTACACTATGAACCAGCAAAAATGATTAGAACAGCTCACAAAGAAGTTGCTGGCATTAGAAAACTTATTCCGCAAAAAGCAGCTGAAAAAATTAGCGCAGAATATCAAAAATTATTTAAAGACGATAAATTTATAATTATGTTAGGAGGTGAACACACAGTATCCCTCGGAGCACTTTCCGCAATCGCAAAGGTAGAAAATCCTAAAGACATTACAATCTTACAAATAGATGCGCACCAAGACCTTCGTGACGACGACAGCGATTATAGTAATAAAAAGGAGAAGTATGCTCATTCCTGTGCAATGCGTAGAGTACACGAACTCGGCTTCCCCATTGTCCAAGTAGGCATCAGAACGTATTCAAAATACGAATATGAATATTGGCAAAAAAATAAAAAAACCATAACCGTTTTTGAATGGAAAAATAAACCTATCTCAATTGAAGAAATTATTGCCTCAATAAAAACAAAAAATGTCTACATTACAGTTGATGTAGATGGTTTTGACCCAGCGCATATGCCTGGCACTGGCACCCCAGTACAAGGAGGACTTGATTGGCATTACGGATTAGATTTAATCGAAAGGGCTATCGACAAAAAAAGATTGGTAGGCGCTGATATCGTAGAAGTCTCTCCCCAGAGAGACTCAGTACTTACCGAATTCGGTGCCGCGCTTATCTGCTACAGAATAATGGCACACAAATTTAGAATGAAAAACGGGAAGTAATTTTCTTCCGGTAAATAAAATAAATTTCAACAATATTCGCGAGAATTAGATATATTGGAAAAGAATATATTGCGAAGGTCCAATTTTTGATAATTAGTAAGGAAATAAAATTATTTATTATTCCTCCTAAGTATATAGAACTTGTTTCGGTTTCTGGATTTTTCCAGGTTTTAATAAACGTTGGAATATAGGCTAGAAAATCGCTGGCAATGGCAAAAAGAATGGATATCCACAAGTTACTGGTCATTACATAAATAACCAAAGCTAAAATAGAAAAAATTCCACAAACTATATCAAATAGCTGTATTTTCCAAAAAGCATTTTTTTTTAGCAAAGAAAAGATTACCACCAAAAATGGCGCAAAACCAGCCATAAATACTCCCATCACAGACCATCCAGCTCCTGCTTTCAATTGTAAAAATACTCCGATAAATGGCGCCAAAGACCAAATAAACCAAGAAACAGGATTCGGCCTCGTATCTCCTTTTAATACATTTTTTATATACCAAAATGAACAAAGTAAATTTATTAGAACTCCGATAATTATTATTTTTTCTGGAAACATAAATCTTTGATTATTACAACATTTTGCAAAATGACAGAATAGACTTTCCTCTGTTCGTAATTGTATGAATTACAAAACGACCTTTATATTTCTTCTCAACCAAGCCAGCATCAGATAACTTCCGCACATGGTCAGCAATGGTCACAAAGTTAACATTAAGATTTTGAGATATATCGTCCACGGACAAGTTTGGAGTTTTCGCTAAAAGTTCTAAAACCTGTAATCTTCTATGATTTGCAAAACTTTTTACTATTTTCTCAATTTTTTTATATTGCAAACTCATATTTTTAATTTTATCATCATTACGTAATTTTGCAAAATGTCATACAGTTAATACACTTCTTGTTGATAACATTTTTCGCAATAAACAATTTCCGGACGTTTTGGTGCATAGGAAGTCTCAAATTCTACTTCACACTTCCCTTTGTGGGTATGGTTCTCTTTGTCGCACATACAAGTTCTGTGCCAGAGTTTCAAAGGGTTGCGTTGTTTTAATCTTTGGTAGTGTCTGCAGTTGGGACAGAGATGCGGTATCGGTAGATTCATTCTTTGATAGAATTGCAGTTCAGCAGGAATGATTTTGAAGGCTTCGGTGCATTGTTCGTTGCAAGTGCCCTTGTGTTCACACCCCAGGACCTTACCGATTATTTCATCGTTTATGTCTTTGATATTGTCAAGAATATCTTCGTTTTTAATGTCTATAGTATAATTTCTCTCTTCTCTATCTTTCCAGCGATATCCTTGGGCTAATGCTTCTTCTTTAGTTAAAGGAAAATATTCTTGAGCTATGGTTTCGTTGTAACAAAAGGGACTTAATTCTGGTGGGAAGAATTCTCCGTATTTGTAGATTCTGCCTTTACTGTCTATGTAGGGCATATCGTTCATGTGCTCAATAATTTTGGAGACGAGTTCTTCGTATTCTTCTTTGGTGTATTGTTTATTAAGGATGCAGTAGGATTTCTTTCTTAGACCGATACAACCAAACAAATTTGAGGAATTATAACAGTTAAAACTATACTGTATATTATGCGAGTCATATACAACACTAGAAAAATATATCTGTGAATTCTTAACCATATCGAAGCAGTCATATAATAATTCTGAATAATCCCCTGTCCCTGGAGCAGCATCATATGAATCTCTTAAAACAAAACCTCCCCAGGATGAGAACTTACAATCTTCAATATCCTTAAGATCAAAACAGTAATGCGAGTTTTTTGAATTGACTAAGTTGTCCCCAGTCGAATTAACTGAAGAAATTATTTGCGCATAACGATAAATTTGTTTTTTTCTATATTGTCTAAAAAGTTTGGTAAAATTTAGAATACCAGTTGTAGCCGACAAATTATATTTTTCTAATTCCTTTTTGTATTCTTCCTTAGTGTATTGTTTATTAAAAATATAATAAGATTTATTTCGTAAATTAATACAACCAAGACAATTTGAACAATCGCGACAATCGTAGAGAAACGCAGAATCTAAACATTCCCTGCAATTATTACTAAATAAAAGTCTAAAAGAACTCTCGCAATTGACAATTTCATAACATAATTCACATTTGTGCACAATATAAGAATCTTGAGTATCCTTCGAATACGAAATTCTGTTTGCATAAGCCACTCGTTCGTTTTCATATGCCGCAGACATAAGATAACAATTCTTGCTTTTATCATTCACATTACAATATTCGCTATTTTCTGCACGTGAATTTGACATTGCGACATGGGGAAAAATTTTATTGAGTTCTCCCCACTGGTTAAAAAATGAAATATTAAAATCATAAATACGTCCATATGATAGCGGATCCCATTCATCAGACCACCAATATTTATAATCATAAACTGGGATTAAACTGTCTTGCGAATAAATAGAGACAATTTTTTCGACATGTTTATTGGCTAAACACGTACGATGGTACATAGACATTTCATTGCGCCAAATAAAACGTCTAACCGTCCTGCACTCCGGACAAAAAGTCGGTGGAGGGACTTTTATTTTTTCGTAAAAGTCAAAATCCTTTGGCTCTATGACAAAGTCCTTTTTGCAGTTCTGACAATTTTTTGTTCCGCTTTTCATATTTTGACTATTCGCCCATTCGCGCGAATTAGAGATATTATATTCCCTCTTTCTTTAATTCTTCAATAATTTCGCGGGATTTACGAGAAAGTTTACTTGGGAGTTTAATGTGAAGCTTGATTAGCAAGTCTCCACGTTTACTTTTAGACATCGGTACGCCCTTGCCACGCACGCGAAGAATTTCATTAATGGTGACGCCTTCCGGAATCGTCACTTCGATTTCTCCGTCAAGAGTCTGAATAGAATATTTTGTACCCAAAAGCGCATCAGATAGTTTCAAATTTAAATTCATTACCAAATCATTGCCCTCACGTTTAAATACCAGATGTGGTGTCACATTTATTTTTATATACAAATCCCCAGCTGTTCCTTTCGAAATCGCTTCTCCGTAGCCCGACATGCGAACCATTTCACCATCGCGAATGCCTGCTGGAATAACAATTGAAACTTCTTCTTCACGACGAAGCACTCCTTTGCCTTTACATTTTTCACACAATTCATGTGGCACTTCACCCGCGCCTAAACAAGCATCGCAAATTTTTGTATTGGCAATAGTTCCGAAAATTGTTCTCTTTTGTTCGCGAATTTTTCCTTGACCATTGCAATGTTTACAAGTTTCCATCTTTGAACCAACTTTTGCGCCAGAACCATTACAAGTTAAACATTTGGATGTTTTAGTAATTAATACTTTTCTATTTACACCAAAAATAGAATCCGCAAAAGAAATTTGAATTTCAGTGGAAATATCTCTTCCTCTTCTCGCCTGTTGTCTTCCCCCGCCCATTCCACCTCCGAAAAAATCGCTGAAGATGTCATTCAGATTTCCAAAATCGAAATCGGCTCCGCCCTGCTGGAACCCGGAAAAATCCCAGCCAGAGGTTGGTCCGCCTTCGGCGGAAAAACCTCCGTAATTCGCGCCGTCGGCAGTTCCAAATTGGTCGTATTTGGAACGTTTGGCGTCATCCGAAAGCACTTGATAGGCCTCATTAACTTGTTTGAATTTTGTTTCGTCGCCTCCCCCTTTATCGGGATGGTATTTGTGCGCTAATTTATAAAAGGCCTTTTTAATTTCCTCTTTGGAAGCACCCTTATTTACTCCTAGAATTTCGTAATAATCTTTTTGCATTTTTAATTCGTAATTTTTAATTGACTATCATATCATGGGCTCTCCTTCTTGTGAAGTTTTTTCTTTTTCTATTTCTTCTGTTTTACCCTCCTCAACTTCCTCACCCCTATCTCTTCCTCTTTTTTTGCCTTTTCCTTCAATTATCGCTTTTTCTTCCGCGCTTCGGATTATCGTCGCCTCTTCCTCCGCGATGAGTTTCGCCGCGTCATCTTTGGATATAGAATATTTTGCGCGAGATGCCTCTATAATTTCTTCTCTACACGACGGATGGGTCGGCGGAAGGACCCGAAGAGTTTCTGCCGAAAATGGATCATAGGATTCTCCGTCAATCGTCATTTTGATATAAAATTCCGCGACCGCAAGGTTGATCATATCTTTCACATCAAAGAGCGGCGCAAACTCCGGTTTCAATTTAACCGCGTCCTCGCCACCTACCCGAAAAGTAATAATGCTGCCGCAATTGCCGAGCACCGCCTGGTGAACTCTGGCAATAATTTGTCCGACATATTGATGGGCCATGGTAAGATTAAGCCCGTATTTTCTCGCCTCTGATAAAATGTTTTCAAAAGTTTGCGTCACCACGTTTTGAAACTCATCTACATAGATATAAAAATCTTTGCGTTGCTCTTCCGGAATCGCGGCACGCTCCATACCCGCTTGTTTGATTTTCGTCAAAAAGATAGAGCCAAGAAAAGAGGAATTTTCCTCGCCGAGGCGACCTTTGGAAAGATTAATCAAAATAATTTTTTCTTCATTCATCAATTTACTTATATCAATCTTGTTTTGTTTCTGCCCGAAAATATTGCGTAACAATGGGTCAGAGAGGAATTGCCCAAGCTTGTTGACGAGCGGAATAATAGCATCGGTGTCAAATTTCTCGGACCAATCGGCAAATTCTATGGCAAAGAATCTTTTCACCATATCATCTGTAATATACTCCACAACTTTTTGTCGATAATTTCTGTCGGTCAACATTGAAATCATCCCACGCATGGTGGCATGCGGATAGTCAAGTAAGGCCAAGCAAGTAAAACGAAAAACGTGTTCGAGACGTGGCGTCCAGTTCGCTCCGAATTGTTTTTGGAAAACTTCAATCAACCCCTGCGTCAACTGGAATTTAAACATTGGGTCGACATTTGCGAGCGGATTAAAGGAAGCAGGAAAATCAATATCGGTCGGGTCAATGATGCAAACATCCTGAATGCGTTCGCGCGGTATATAATCAAGCATCGCCTCTATCACATCGCCGTGCGGGTCAATCAAACATAAACCATGGTTGTATGAGATGTCCTGACGAAGCATTAATTCAAGAAGTTTTGTTTTTCCCACACCTGACTTTCCGATAATATAAAGATGTCTTCGCCTGTCTATACGCTTGATGCCGAAGATAAATTTCTTTTCTTCAAGAGACGCCACATAATTCGTCCGTCCAATAAAAGAAACCTCTTCGGGCTTGACCTTGCCAAAGACGGGCAATTCCGGCGGGGGCGGACCGTATTTAATTATTTGCACTCTATTCGGTTTCGGCATAGTTTAATATAAAAGAATCTTATAATTTTTTTACAATTTTTGTTATTTCTATAGCTACATTATTATAGCATAATTTTGACCTATTTTCCACTCAACCAATGCGACACGACAAAAAACAGCCCTTTTAGGGGCTGTTTTTTGAAAATTACTGAGCTGGAGTTTCCGGGGTTTCTGGAGTTTCTGGTTTAGGACATGTGCATGGATCATTGCCACAAACTGGGCATTTGGTTGTTTCGTCTGCCATATTATTTATATATCCAATTAATGATAAAAACGCTAACAGCCAAGCTGACTAAACTGGCTCCCGAACGCTTTGCGCATTATAAAAAAAATCAACAATAAAATCAAGACTCAATTATTCTATAGAATTTTAGAATAGATATTCATAAATTTATATGAAAAAGGTTCAGCGTATTTTTCTAAAATAGTTCTCTCGTATGTGTCTAATTTATCAAATCCTAAAATAAAATTTTTAATTACGCTCCATTCTTCGCGCCCGGCAGGTTTAATATCTTTAAAAGATAAAATCTTATCTATAATATCTAAAGAGCGTTTTTGAGTATTTAGTGTAGCTTCAACCTTACCAGAATCAAAAAAAGAAAAAAGCCTCCCAATTTCAGGATAAAGATTGGCCATATAAAAAAGCGAGTCTTTTTTTATCTTTTTTTTCATTTTTGAATTAGTTTTATAATCTAAAATCTTTATATCCATATTTTTATTCTAAAATTTTTTTCAAAACGTCCTCCGGCACCTCTTTGACCTTGCTTTCATTCTTTTGTTTATCTTTTTCTTTGTCTTCTTCGTCTTTTTTTGCCTCCCCGCCTACAATACTTTGCGTAGCAATGCGGGCAGGCGTTTTTTCTGAAATCAAATTTTTTAATTTATTCATTTCTTCGGCGCTAGCGGCGCGGGCTTTGGACGGCACGGTTTTATTTAAAAGCTCTCTTAAGGCTAAATTTTCCCCGCCTGCGGGACGGGCAGGTTTTGTAAAAATTTTCTTAATGGCTCCAAAGACACTGGGCTTCGCTGGAGCAAAGGACTTACTCATCGGAAGAGAAGGTTTGCGTATATCAGGCGAGGATTTGCCCGACGGATAAAAATCTTTTTCCCCTCTTTCGTGATACCTGCCTTCTTCCTCAACCTTGCCTCCGCTTTTTTGTTCAAATTCTATGCCTAAATCCGCTAGCGGTTTAAAGAATCTAGAATTATCATATTTGATTTGATTTTCTGAACCTTTTTGCACCTTGACTTCTCCAGATTTTATTTTGGCAATGCAATCCTTACAATAAACCGGCCTGCCGGGTTCCGGCTTGAAAGGCACTGTTTTTTCCAAACCGCAAAGAGAGCAAATAATTTTAAATTTTTCTAAAATTCCTCCTCCCGGAGAATAAGAAGAAGATCCGCTGTCGTCTCCAAGCGACATACCGCTCCAATCATTTATTTCTTTTTCCACAACTTCTTTGGACCGGCAGTAAAGATTGCGAGAAGATTTTATAACTTCTTCCTCTACCTTTTTATTGCCCGATTTCACCATTTGCGGCAATGTTTTGGCGGAAAAAGGACGCGAAGTCACGCCATCTATCATTAATTTTAAATAAATTTTATAGTTCGGCAAATTCACGATGTCTTGCGGAGTGAATTCCGGGTCAAATTCTTTTTCTAAAAAATCCGCATCGTCCGAACCGACCCGAAAAACTATCATCGTCCCAACGTTGCCGAAAACAGCGTCCCGCACCGCGGAGCTTTTATCCGAAACAAGCTGGGCGGTGTATTGATGAGCGACAGTAAGGTTTAATCTGTATTTTCTAGCTTCAGATAAAATACCTGCGAAGGCCTCGGTCACGAAATTTTGGAATTCGTCCACATATAAATAAAAATCTTTACGATGTTCTTCGGGAATACGCACGCGTTCCATCGCTGCTAATTGGATCTTGGTAATAATCATTCCACCAAGCAAAGCAGAATTATCCTCTCCGATACGCCCCTTGGAAACATTCACGAGAAAAATCTTGCTGTCATTCATTATGTCAAAAATATTTATCGTGCTCTTGGACTGACCAACGACATTTCGAATTATGGAAGTGGAAAGAAACTGCCCGACTTTGTTTTGAATCGGCGCGATGGCTTCGTTGCGGAATTTATCCTGCCAAGCTTCATATTCGTGCACCCAGAAAGCTTTGATGACCGGGTCTTTCAAATTAGAAATTATTTTCTGGCGATAATCTTTGTCCACGAGCATTCTTGGAATGCCAAGAAGCGTCGTTCCCGGAGTATCTAGCAAGGCCAAGATGCAGTTGTTCAAAATATATTCCATTCGGGCGCTCCAAGCATTTGCCCAAATCTTCGTAAAAATACCCATTAGACCGGACGCCACCAAATGCTTGTATTGCGGGTCAATAAGTTCTAGAACGTTAAAACCGACATGATAATCCGTATCCGCCGGATTGAAATAAACCACGTCTTTCATGCGATGTTGTGGAATGGCCGAGAGCACTCCTTCCACAAGCTCTCCGTGCGGATCAACTACGCAAACACCTTCGCCATTCTGAATGTTCTGAATAATCATATTAAACATCAGCACAGATTTACCGGTGCCGGACTTTCCGAGAATATAAACATGCTGACGCCTGTCTTTTCGTTTTATTCCAAAAAGCTGATTTTTATCCCGAAAAGTTGTGAGGCCGAGATAAGTAATGTCTTTATTTATAGGTATTTCTGGTAAGTCCATCCCGTTAGAGATAGGAAGCGCCTAATCTATTTTTCAGATAACGCTTGCCCATTCCCGATTTTAAGTATAATTCTCTCGACCTCGCTTTGCTTTCTAATAAACACGCCTCGTAATATATCAATATAAATGGGCCTCTACCTTTCGTATACGTTGATAAGCCTTTATTGTGCTGGTCCAGGCGCTTCCGTAGGTCTTGCGTATATCCCGTGTATATTTTACCATCCTTTTTACTTTTTAATATATAGGTGTAATAAAACATTAAGTGATCTCTAACGGGATCCATATATTATTATTTTACAATATAATAACCTTTTTTGCTAATTGATTTTGCCTTTTCTGTTTTGAACTCGGGTACGTATAATTTGACAAATTCATGAAAATATGTTAAATTCTTATTTGAAATCAACACATCGACAACAAAATAAACCAAAGAAAGGAGGAATCTGCGATGAAAGATCTATGCGTGTGGCTCGTTGGTTTTGTGATGATAACATCCGCAATTCGCTGTATGTATCAAATCCGAAAACGTGACGGCGTAAGCCCCACCCTTTCAACCTGGATTATCTTCTTTGCTGGAACAATACTGAGCCTAACGACCTACATCATCGCGGAAAAACATGACCTGCGCTCTGGCGTTCTCAACATTGCGGACGTCGTCGCAACAGCAATCATTTTTCTTTCGGTCATCATCTGGGGAGAACGTGGGATGCGTTTTAGGCCGTTTGAGAAATGGTATCTCGGTGGCGTCGTAGTAATTGTTGTTTATGGTCTCTTTTCTGGAGACGCCTGGGGTTCCAACATTTTCACCCAAGTCCTCATTAGCGCTGGATACTTCCCCACCATACAAAAACTACTTACGGAGAAGAGAAATACTGAATCGTTCACCGTGTGGGGACTTATCGTTGTTGCTGGGTTGCTTGCTTTATACCCGGCGATGGCCAACGGCAATTTCCTTGCCGTTGTGTATGCAACTCGGTCTGTTGTTTCCGTGTCTATCGTTATCGCGATTATGACTTACTTTGAACTCCGTTCAAGAAAAGCATTGTCGCAAACCTAACCCGCCATGTCGCAAGACCTCTGGCGGGTAGTTTTTTTATATACCAAAAATTTACCCAAACTAAAAAGCCCCTATGATTGTTTGGGGATAAAGTAAAAATTATTTTAGTTATATATAATAAAAGATCTAGCTGGTTTTTTTGTAATAATAAAACTTCTAATATAAGATGCGCCTTTTAGATTTTTCCATTCTTCATCGCAGTTAATAGAAAAAAGAAATCTCGCTGGTCTTAGACTATTCTGGCTTACTACAACAATTTCAAAAACATACTTGCCAAACTCTAGCTCGTTTTTAATTGTTCCACTTGGAAATCCTTCAGACATTAAATGTAATATATTTTCACCTTGACACATAAAACAAACATCTAATCTTCTAGAATTTCTAGGTAGTATATCTATAGGAAAAATAGCAGCCTCGTGTGACCATTTTAATTTTACAGGAGCTCTGAATTTTTCAACTTTTACGAATGACCCAAATTTATCTTTTTTCCAAATCTGAGATATATATGCTTCTGCATTTTTGGACATCTCAAAACCTCTATTTTTTATAATTAATTGTAACCAATATGACTGGGGTTGTAAGGGATGATCTAACAGGGTTACCTCTTGATAGGTTTCTTTTGGTTGAAAAGATATTTTATGTCTAGCTTTGTAAATGACTAACCTAAAAAATGCATACGGAATTGCCGCGATTGTAAATAATGCGGCAATTTGTTGAAGCCAAGTGGTTGATCTCCAGAAATTCAAAGAAAGTAAATTATCCATTATGGTTTACTAAGGAAAAAACACTAGCGGATGGATTAGAAATTGATATTGTTGTATTACCTCTATCTTCTTGGACAAAACTTTGCTCCGGGGGATGTATCAAAGAAACATGGTCACATTTAGGACAATGAACTAGTTCAGAAACAAAAACCATTGTCAGCATAGTACCACAACCTAAACATTTAATTTTTGTATCGTAATTCATTATTGCTTTGGTGTTTCTCTTTCTTCCCCTTTTTCTTTAAATTCAGCATCGTGAACTTCCGGATTTTGTTCTTCAGGGATAGGATTTGCTCCTGGTTGTGCCCCGACTTTCGCCATCGCTTCGCCGATTTTAGACATTTCGGCAGAAAGTTCTTCAGTGGCTTTCTTAATAGCTTCGCCGTCTGTACCATCTTTCACTCCGCGCAAAGCAGTTATTTTTGCGTTTACGTTGTCTTTTAATTCTTGAAACTTGGCTTCATTACCTGCCTGCGCAGGCAGGTCTTTCAAAGCTTTTTCTGCGGTATAAATAATCATTTCCGCGGTATTTTTGACTTCAGCATTTTCCTTCTTTTTTTTGTCTTCTTCCGCATGCGCTTCCGCGTCGGCTTGCATTTTTTTTATGTCTTCATCTTTTAGACCTGAGCTTGCTTCTATTCTGATTGACTGGGTCTTGCCAGAAGCCTTGTCTTTTGCCGTCACATTCAATATTCCGTTCACATCCACATCAAAAGAAACTTCAATCTGCGGCATACCGCGAGGAGCCGGCGGAACTCCATCTAGGATAAATCGTCCTAGAGATTTATTGTCAGATGCCATCGGACGTTCGCCTTGTACGATGTGTATTTCTACAGAGGTCTGATTGTCCGCCGCGGTAGAAAATGTCTGGGATTTGGAAGACGGAATAGTGGTATTTCTGTCAATTAACTTTGTCGCTACTCCGCCCAATGTCTCAATGCCAAGGGAAAGCGGAATAACGTCAAGCAAAAGAACGTCGCGTACTTCTCCCTGAAGTACTCCTGCTTGCACAGCGGCGCCCAAAGCTACAACTTCGTCAGGATTGATGGACATATTCGGGTCTTTGCCAAAAAGATTTTTAACCGCTTCAACCATCTTCGGCATGCGGGTTTGTCCGCCCACCATAATAATTTCGTTGATTTCATTTATCTTGAACGGCGAAGCGGCTAGGGCTCTCTTGGTAATTTCAATAGAGCGATCAATATATTCTTTTGCAAGAGATTCCAGAGTTGCGCGAGTCATTTTCATGAGCAAGTGTTTTGGCCCGGAAGCGTCAGAAGTGATAAAAGGAATATTTATTTCGGTTTCTATGGTGGTGGAAAGCTCATGTTTTGCTTTTTCGGCCGCCTCTTTCAATCTCTGATGCGCGAGAGGATCTTTAACCACATCAATACCCGAATCTTTTTTATATTCCTCGGCGATATAAGCTATTATTTTTCTATCAATATCGCCTCCGCCCATGTGGCTGTCGCCATCGGTTGATTTTACCTCTATGACATCATCGCCGATTTCCAGCACAGATACATCAAAAGTTCCTCCGCCGAAATCGTAGACGACTATTTTTTCATTTTTCTTTTTATTAAATCCGTAGGCGAGCGCGGCCGCTGTTGGTTCGTTGATGATACGCTTCACATCCAATCCGGCAATTTGTCCCGCATCTTTTGTGGCTTTTCTTTGCGCGTCATTGAAATATGCCGGCACAGTGATAATTGCTTCGGTGATTTTTTCTCCCAGCTTTGCTTCCACGTCGGTTTTTATTTTCTGCAAAATCATGGCGGAAATTTCTTCCGGCCGATAAAATTTGTCCGACATCTTTACTTTCACTCCACCGCCATCTCCGGCTTCAATTTTGAAAGAGGCGGTCGTTTCGTCTTTTTGCACCTCCGGGTCGTCAAAACGGTGCCCCATATAGCGCTTGATTTCGGAAATTGTATTTTCCGGATTGGTTACCGCTTGCCTTTTCGCAAGAAGACCGACGATGCGATCTCCGTTTTTTGCCGTAGCGACGACAGAAGGTGTCGTGCGATTGCCCTCAACATTCTCAATAATTTTCGGCGCGCCTCCTTCAATGATAGCAACTGCCGAATTTGTTGTACCCAAATCTATACCTATGATTTTTGACATATAATTTATAAGGTTAAATTAATAATTAACATATATTTTGCGACCACTAAAAACTTGTATAATAAGAGTATATATGATAAGCTATAAGCATGTCAAGCAAATCCAAATATTCCAGTAAAATACTGAAGATATTAGGCGAAAAAAGCGCCATTTCATTGCCGGAACTTGCAAATAAAATTGAAAACCCTTCCCTAGCCCCCCAAAAAAGAGAGGAAAAAATTAAGCAAAAATATGCTATAACTCGAGCGTTTAAGGGACTCAAGGAGGCCGGATTGGTAGAGCAAATTTCTTCTCCTCAAAAAGAATACGTGCGCCTGACGAAAGAAGGCAGAAAAAAAATGCATAGTTTAGAATTAGAGAGTGACACAACTCTTGTGAATACTTCCTGGGATGGATTTTGGAGAATCATACTGCTTGACTTACCGGAGAATAGAAAAGCTGAACGCGAAAGTTTGCGCTACTTGCTCAAAAAAGCCGGTTTTGTGTGTTTAAAAAATTCCGCCTGGATTTCCCCTTTCCCCTATGAACACTTATTTGCGAATATAAAAAAAGATTTGGGGTTCGCAACAGAAATGATGATCATCGTCACAGAATTTATAGACGATGAAACAAAGAAAGTTTTATTTGAAACTTTCGGAAAATAAAAGATAAAAATTATTTAGGCAACCTCTTCCATCATCCATTCTTTGTAAGCTCTATTGATTCTGCGAACATCCACGCCGGCAATCATCGGGGTGGAATAGCTGTGGTGCTTGGAAATTAAATCATTTACATCTTCGAGTTTGGATTCAAAAGTAGTAATAACTATCATGACCTCTTCAACATTTTTGAATTTCCCCTTCCAAGTGTACATCGAGTTGATTGACCAATAATGTACACACGCACCCATTCTGTTGTCAATAATGAGCTTGCCCAAATCTTCCGCTTCCTCCTTGGTTGCACAAGTTGTATGTATAAATACCATAAAATAGAGATAGATGTCTTACAAATAAATGTTCGACCTTTATATTATTATACTACTTATCTGGAAAAGCAAAATAAGATAGAATTTATATTTATTCCCTCGGTTCTCCGTATTCATACACATTCACCCTGGCTGGGCGAATTACACGTTCACCCATTTTAAAACCTTTTTGGATAACATTCGCAATTTTGTGTTCAAGTTCTTTGTCGTCGGTTTCTACCATATCGATGGACTGATGAATATTCGGGTCAAACGCTTCGCCCTCTTCGCCTATCGGCCTTACTCCATACTCCTCAAATATCGCATTCATTTGAGAATAAATATATTCAACACCTTTACGCCAGTTGTCGTCTACTTTCTCCCAGGCTTCTTTGTTTGCAAAAGCCATATTGAAACTATCAAGCACAGAAAGAAAACGCATTAAAATTCGCTCGCGCATGCTTTCCGAAAACATCGCCCTACGGTCATCTTCTTGTTTCCTATAATTGGCAAACTCCGCCCGCTCTTTCTGCCAGCCATTCAAATAATCTTCTTTTTCTTTTTTACACATCTTCAAGTCAGCTCTCAGTTTTTTGAAGGTTTTCTTTAAATCTTCCTCCCCGTCTTCATTAAATTCAAACTCAAGAACCTCAGAATCTTCTGGTTCGGGAATAGTTTCATCTTTTTTTTCTTCATCATCTGACATAGAGATAATATAACATAAAAAGAACCTCTCCCCAACCCTCTCCTTATTAAGGAGAGGGTGCCGAAGACGGGTGAGGTGAATCTATCGTTTAGACCACTGAGGCGCCTTTCTTGCTTTCTTTAATCCAAATTTTCTGCGTTCCTTCGCCCGAGAGTCGCGCTTCAAAAATCCCAATTTCTTTAAGCCTCCGCGCAAAGCAATATCTGAAACCACCAACGCTCTTGAGAGCCCGTGACGAACAGCTTCTGCCTGAGAATGCACTCCGCCACCGGATACATGCGCCTCAATGCTCCATTTTTTAGAACCTGCAGGCAAACCCTTCACCATCGGGTCTAAAATCAAACGGCGTTCTGACTCTGTTTTGAAATACTCCTTGGCATCTTTTCCATTCACAGCAAAATGCGCTTTGACAGATTCCGAAATACGCACTCTGGCCGTTGAAGTTTTGCGTCTTCCTACCGCTTCAACGTATTTTGTCTTTATTTTATCTTTATCCATCCCGTATTAAAATTTTAATTAATAATGTTAATCTTCAATCTTTAAATTTTTCATCATTTCCCGGCGCAATTTATTGTCCGGAAGCATTTGAAAAGTCGCAAGCTTGATTAATTCTTTTAATCCTTTTTTCTCTGCCGTTTCTGCCCCCTTCAGGGTTCGCAATCCGCCTCTCATTCCGGAATATCTTGTATGAAAAATCTCATCAAGTTTTTTCGCGGTAATAGCAAGATTGGAAGCATTTATTACTTTTACCGAAACACCGGAATATCTATTGCGCTCAAAAGTAGCTTTTGTTTTGCCCATTAGAGACATCGCCACTTCGCTTGCCACTCTTCCTAATGTCCTGCCACTTGCGTCTATTGTCTTAATCGTATTATTTTTCATTTTTTTAGATAAATTCAATAATCGCCATTTTCGCGCCATCCGACTTTCTGGCTCCTAATTTTAGTACTCTCGTGTATCCTCCCTTTTTATCGGCATATTTCGGCGCCAGAATTTCAAAAAGTTTTTTTACTTCTTTCCCGCGATTAGAAAGTTTGGCGGCAACAATCCTGCGCGTCGCCATATCTCCTTTCTTCGCGCGAGTAATAAGCTTTTCAATAAATGGCCGAAGTTCTTTCGCTTTCGGTTCAGTCGTTTTTATTTTTTCGCGCGCAATTAAGTTAAGAGCTAAAGAATTTAGTAAGGCCCTTTTCTGCGTTTTATCTCTGCCGAATTTTCTTGTATTGTTATGATGTCGCATATTATTCTTTCAAATTAAGCCCGAATTTATTCAAAACTTTTTTAATCTCGGCAATCCCTTTCTCGCCGATACCTTCAACTTCAAGCAAATCTTCGCGTTTCTTGCGAGCAAGCCCTCCGAGGGTTCGAATATTTGCGGAGGTCAATGCATTTAATGTTCTGGTAGAAAGATCAAGACTGTCTGTGCGAGTTTTCAAGACGTCGGCAAAATCACTTCCCCCGCCTGCATCAGCCGCGCCGGAGGCATGGCGGGCAGGTTTCTTTTCTTCTTTTGTCTCAATCTTTTCCTCTTCCGGTTCCTTGAAATCAATAATCGCTTTCAGCTGATTTATCATAATTTCAATGGAGCGTGAAAGCGCTTCGCGGGCCGTCAGGGTGCCGTCCGTTTCAATTGAAATCCTAAGGCGATTGTGGTTTATTTTGTCGCCAACGCGCATATTTTCAACTTCATAAGCCACTCGGCGAATCGGAGTAAAAATCGCGTCAACGGCAATTGTGCCGACGTCAACTTTTTCTTTTTGAAAAACTTCTTTGGCAATAAAACCGAGTCCTTTCTCAACCTTCATTTCTATGTTGAGATTTATTTTGCCGGTAACTTCAGCGATGTAAAGCTCGGGGTTTAAAATTTCCATCTGTCCGCCGGTCTTTATGTCTCCCGCGAGAACTTCCTTGGGGCCTTTTATGGAAAGGTTGACCGTCTGCGGCTCGTCCGAAAGCATTTTGAAACGGGTCTTTTTTAAATTCAAAATCATCACAATCACGTCTTCTTTGATCCCGTCTATTGTCTGAAATTCATGCGACACCCCGTCAATTTTGATAGAAGTAACGCTTGCCCCGGGAAGAGACGAAAGAATAATTCTTCGCAGACTGTTGCCCAAGGTATGTCCATATCCCGGATACAAGCCGTCTATTTCAAATACTCCTTTGTTGCCCTCTTCCAAAACAACGCGAGGATTGGAAGGCATAATTATTTTATATTCAGACATAAAAATATTTTTATAATTAATTTTAATAATATTCGCCCGCCTCTGGCGGGAAAATTTAGCGACTGTAAAATTCAAGCACGGCGTTAAGGTCAAGAAATGTTTCGGCATTTTTCGGTTTGGCCAGAATTCCTCCTTCCATGCTGCTTAAATCAAAAACAACCCACGGAGGAGAATTATAATCTTTTAATCTGTCCGCTAGACTCTGAAAAATTTTTTTGTTTTTGCTTCCTTCACGAATTTTTATGATATCTCCTATTTTAACTTCGTATGACGGAACAGTAATTCGGTGATTGTTCACAATAAAATGCCCGTGAGAAACCATCTGCCGAGTAGCGCGACGACTCGCCCCGAGACCCATGCGATAAATTACATTGTCAAGACGAGATTCAAGATTTTCAAAAAGTTTGAGGGCTGTGCCGGCGCCTTTGATGTGAGAAACTTTTTTAACATAATTGGAAAGTTGGCGTTCGGATATGCCATATGAAAAACGTATTTTTTGCTTTTCTATAAGCTGTGTCCCATATTCAGTGGGAGCTTTTGGGCGTTTGCCTCCGGGTAAAGTTTTTGTGGCAGATGAAGCAAATTTAGAAGTTTGACATTTATCGTAAACTCCCGGACCCAATCTTCTGCAAATTTTAAATTTTGGCTTGCTTATCATGTTTTAAATTTTTATTCGTAATTTATAATTTGTAATTAAATCTTATACTCTTCGCGGTTTTTTAGCCTTTGGCCCGTTATGCGGAACCGGTGTCGCGTCTAAAATAGAAGTAATTTCAATTCCATGAGCCATAAAAGCCCTGACTGCCGGCTCGCGTCCGGACCCGACCCCTAAAATAACAACATCAGCATCTTTTACCCCGAGCGCGGATGCCTTGCCGCCGATTACATCGCCTACCTTGGAAGCGGCAAACGGGGTTCCCTTTTTTGCTCCTCTAAAACCCAGACTTCCCGCGCTTGACCAAAACAAAGTATTGCCTAATTTATCCGCAAAAAGAACTTTTGTATTATTAAAGGTGGCTTCCACATGCAAAACACCGGAAATTACTTTTTTCTTTGCTGTTTTTGATGGGACTTTTTTGTTTTCTGCCTCCCTCTCCGAAGCAGTAGCCTCAACAATCTTTTCTTCAGTTGTAATTTTTGTCTTTCCCATTCGTAATTCGTAATTAATAATTCGTAATTAATTTTATGTCTTGCTTTCTTTTCTCTTGCCGGATGCCATTGTTTTCCTGACATTGCCTCGGACAGTTCGCGAATTCGTCTTCGTGCGTTGTCCGCGGACCGGCAATCTTTTCATGTGACGAATGCCCCGAAAACTTTTTATATCTTTTAATCTTTTAATGTTTGCGGCTGTTTCTCTTTTTAAATTTCCTTCAATCGGAATTTTTTCCACAATCAGGCGAATTTTGTTTTCTTCCTCTGGAGTCAGATCTTTGGCTTTTTTTCCGCGGTCAATGCCAACTTGATCTAAAATCTTGCGGGCAGACGAAATTCCGACACCGTAAATGCAAGTTAAGCCGATCTCAAGTCTTTTTTCGTTTGGTACTGTGATTCCAAGAATTCTCATAACTATTGTTTTTGTTTGTGCTTAGGATTGGAGCAAATTATTCTTAAATGCCTGGCACGTCTTACCATTTTACAATTATCACAAATTTTTTTTACGGCTGATTTGATTTTCATAAAAACTCTTATTTTACATTACGCAAAAGAAAAACAAGGAAAAGACCCTTATTTTCCAATACTATTGCTTTTTAGAAACTGCGTTTATTATAATACACCATTATTAAAAAAATAACAACTTTTTTACAACCTTTTAATTATCCTGCCTTTCCCCCCATAAGAGTCAAGCACTACCTCCACTTTGTCCCCGACCAAAACCTTGATTCTGTGCATTCGCATTTTTCCTCCGAGATACGCAAGAATTTCTTCTTCTACTTCTGTATCTCCCCCGCCTGAATCAGATTGTGTTGCATTATGGGCAGGTATTTTTACTCTAAACAAAGTATTGGGTAAAGCTTCGGTGACTACTCCCTTTGCCGTCACAATTTTTTCATTTTTTGTATCACTCATGTATAGAATATAACTATAATAAAATTAAGGGTGTGTGTCAAACACCTTTAACTGGGAAAAATTTATTTCGGATAATTTACTATCACTTTTATATCTTCTAGTTTGTCCGGAATGGACATTTTCCACATTGGGGTAAGCGATAAATTGGCAGAATCAATATTGGGATATTGCGAGAGGATTTGATTAAAATCTTTTTTTGATCTTTCCAGTAAATCAGCCGTAAATTTTTCTTCGTCCAGTTTCCAAACAATTTTTGCCGGACCCGATAAATTAAAATTTATAGTTTGCGCTCCTCCGAACGAAACATTTTCTTTGTCCGCAAGAATAAAAGTCAAATCTCTGATATTCGGGATATAAACCTCGCTTTCGTCATATTCTTCAATATTGTCTTTGGCGATTTTTTTTGTCAGTTTTCCTTCATTAAAGAGAAAACCGTATAACGCGCCTTTAAGTGTCAACGTTGCGTTGTTGTCTTTGTTGTCGGTCAGGGAAACATTTGAGTCATCAATCTTGATAAAAATCGCATCTTCAAATAAAATAAATCCGTTCGGAATTTGATTTGTCGCTTTTTGTGAAAGTTTTGCCGACAAAGCGGTTTTTAAATCAGCTAGAGCAGAAGCCTTGTCCTCATCGGAAACAACCGGAACTTTGCCCGTAAAACCGCCCGTTATTTCGCCTTTTGACCTTCCGTAAAATTTTGCATACTTTGGAGTTCCCTTAAAACCGATAATTTTGAAGTCAAGCGGCGAACTATTATAATCCGCGCCCGCCACGCTAGCGTAAATTTTCACCTCGACTGATCCCGGGACGCCTTTCTTATCCATCCCCGGCACAACTGTTTTTGCCTGCGTTTTATAAATTTTTCCATTTGAACCTTCCAGCCTTGTGTCTATGGCAAGGGTTTGGGCGGATGCGCCGAAAGCATTGTAAATCACGGTTGTTCCCGTAGCTTTTATGACGACATCTTTTTCTCCCGCGGCTTTTATGGTTTTGTTTTCTTCACCCCCGATAACCACTAAGTCAAAAGACAAGTCGCCGTTTGAATCTTTGTTGGCGGACAAATTGTCATTCAAGACAACATCTTTTGTTTTCGGATTTACTGTGATCTCCGCTTTTGAAAACAGAAACGAAACAGCGAAAAAGAAAAATGCCACAGAAATTATCGCCACAAACCAAAGCATGTATCCGGACCTTTTTTTGTCATAAGCGGTTTCCTTGCTCACCCTTTTTTCTATTTTCCGGGGTCTGGGATCTTTTCTGATATCTTTAATTTTTATCATATCTTTTAGCAAAAGTTTGGACATAATTATATTTTAGCCAAAAGACGATTAATGTAAATGGAATCAATGATGAGACGCGGTTCGCGAATGGCGCCTTCCTCAAAGACCACACTGTCGTAAAGCAACTCAATGTTTAAAAAAATAACTTCAAACTTTGATTCGGTCAAGGTGTATTGGCTGAATTGCTCGCTTTTGATTGCCTCCCCAAAAAAATCAGCCAAATCCCTGTCTATAATTATGTAAATGGCCGCCGGAATAGAAATATCATTGGAAAGATTGACCAAAGATTCTTGAAATTTTTCCAGCCATTTTGCTCGCAAACTGTTTATGATTAAAGCGAGTTTTTTGGCCGTGGATTCTTCCGCGTGCCCGTCCTTTAAAAGGGAAATAAAAGAATCCGCTTCGCCTAAGGTGCAATTCAAACCGACCGCCACTCCGCGAGTCAAAAAATTACGGCCCAAAGGAAAAGAAATTGATTCGCGCAAGGTGTTTTTCTTTACCATAAAAATATCCGTTACTTCTCCGCCGATATCAACCAAAAGAAAATTCTCCCGCTCCGCATGCATATCGCGCGCCACGGTAAAAGAAGACAAGGCAAAAGAGAGGAATTTTATCTGTTCAAAATGGAAGTATTTTCTTATCACATCCTCTATTTTTTTTAAGACTTGTTCTCCGCTTACGGAAATAAAAATGTCCATTTCCAACTCTTTGGCCTTTTGGTTCAAAGGTCTTGGCGTTTCATAGCCGTTTAACATTATTTTAATGTTTTTAAGCTCAATGGCGCGAACCGAATTCTCAGCATTGACGTATTTCGCCAAATGTTCTTCTTCAAAAAGCTTAATTTCTTTTTGGATTAATTCATCCGCCAGTTTTTCCGTAAATACAAAAGGGGTATTTTTTCTTAGATTGATTATCCGTGTTTGAGAAACGCACCAAGGAGAAGAAAGAACGCAAAAAATCTTCCCGGGAGCGCCAAGGCGGGCTCCATAAATTTTATTGGCAACAATCTCCAGCGATTGGACAGCCAAAGACAAAAATCTGTTCGTGTCAATTTTCTCCTCGATTTTTATCGGCTCTTTGGCAGAAAAAATAATTTTGGGGACTTTGGATTTTTGCGCCCAAAAAAGCGCTCCTTCCACCGAGGAAGATCCGATATTGAAAACCAATATCAGTTCGTCTTTTTTTTTGGATTCGGGGAAAATACCCATAGCATGATTATAACACGAAAATTACTCAAGTATTGCCTTTATCCTGCGAACGCCCTGCGAACTTGTTTCTTCTTTGGTAATCCTAAAATGCCCTAATTCTTTAGTATTGGAAACGTGCGGACCGGCGCAAAATTCTTTGGAAATAACGTTGCCATTCTTACCTGACCCGTCCTTGGCGGGTTCTTCTATAAAATATAGAGACACAATATCCGGATATTTCGTCCCGAATTCCATTTCCGCGCCGATTTTTTCCGCTTCGGAGAGAGGCATTTCACGGCACACAACATTCAAACCTTCTTTAATTTTATCATTGACCCAATCTTCCACTTTTTTCTTTTCTTCGTCGGTCAATTTACGACCACACAGAAAATCCATGCGTAAGCGTTCTTCGGTGATATTGCTGCCTCGCTGTTTTATGTTTTTATCAACAATGGCTTTGAGCCCGGCTAGAAGTAAATGGTGCGCGGTGTGAAGTTTGATTGTCTTTTCATTATGATTTGCCAATCCGCCCTTGAACATTCCCGCTGAAGATGTTTGCGAGAGCTTTTGATGCTCCGCCATTTTTTTATGAAAATCTGCAAGATCTATATTCCTACCTTTTTCTTTTGCCAATTCCTGTGTTAATTCAATCGGGAAACCATAGGTGGTCGCTAGGATAAATGGGTCTACTCCTTTCTCAAATTCTTTCAAACTATGTTGTAATGTTTGTCTAAATTTATTTTCTTCCTCCTCAATCCCCCCCTTATCATCAAGAATGTATACACCTTTGTAAATTTTTTTTATTTTTTCAATTTCTTGCGCCAACGGCTGTTTAGAAAATCTAACTGCCCGCCTGATTAATCTTCTTAGCACATATCCCGCCCCAGTATTTGACGGTGTTACTCCATCCGAAATCATAAAAAGGGATGCCTTTACATGGTCAGCAACAATTCGCTCCTCCTTGGTTTTTTCATTATTAAACAAATCCGTTTCATAAACATTTTTCTTTTTTTGTACGGTTGCCAGCAATCGCTCAAAACCCATGCCAGTATCAACACCCAGGACATCTAATTTTTCCAGACTGGCTTCGCCTTTGTCTAGCTTCTCGCGCGAACCATTACAAAAATATTCATTAAAAACTATATTCCAAATTTCCACATCTTCGCCCGCCTCATTTTTGCAATAAATTTCCGTAGTTGGACCGCAAGGACCGGAATTTCCCGTGGGTCCCCAAAAAACATCGTTGCCGTCTTCTCGTATGTTCTTTACTCCCAATTCTTGCCAAATTTTCCGTGAATCTTCGTCGCGAGGGACATTGTCATTTCCTTTGTAAAAAGTCACATAAGAAATTTCCAAGCCCAGTTCTTGAGCGATAAAATCATGCGCGTAGGCAATGGCTTCGCGTCTGCCATATCCGCCGAAAGAAAAATTTCCGAGCATTTCAAAAAATGTCAGGTGCGTCGCGTCGCCAACTTCCTCAATATCGCCAGTCCGCACGCACTTCTGCACAGTTGTGATATTTCTACTGCCAAAATCTTTATCCGCGTTTTGCGAGTTAGTATAATATGGCTTGAATTGCTGCATCCCGGCAGTCGTAAAAAGCACGGAGGGATCATTTTCCGGTATCAAAGAAGCGGAGGAAATTATTTTATGTCCTCGGTTTTCAAAAAATTTTAGAAATTTTGACCTGATCTTGTTTGCCTCCATCTTTTTCGTTAACTGGTTTTAGACTGATCTATTTCATTGGAAATTTTTCTAATCGGCTTTTCAAGAATGTTTATCAAAATCAGAATTAAAAGAACCAAAATAGTAATAATTATGGCTAAGCTGTAAAATCCAAATCCGACAGCCATGCCGATGCCAGCCATGACCCAAAGCCCCCCCGCGGTAGTTAAACCCCTCAATTGTGAACCATAAACCATTATAGAGCCAGCTCCCAAAAACCCAACACCAACGATTATTTGGCTAGGAATCATAATGGGATTAAATCCCGGAAGATTCATATATTTTTGCACCAGAGCCTCAGAAATTAATACAAAAACAGCTGAACCCAAAGAAACCAAAGCATGCGTTTTCATACCCGCGCCTTCACCTTTGTGCACAAAAAACCTCTCCACTCCCACTAAAAGCCCAAGCGCTACTGCGAGCACTAATTTTAAAGTAACTTCACTGTTTTGTATAAAAAATTGTTCCATAAGCTAATTATACAACTACCCCCCCGCCCAGGCAAACATCGCCGTTATAAATAACGCAAGACTGACCGGAAGCAACTAGAATTGGCTTATTAAAAATCACTTGTGCAACACTCGGTGTTGAACATTTAACTTGACAGGATAAAAATTCGCCGTGATAACGAATTTGCGCTAAATATTTTTTATTCTCTTTTGGGACTTCAGAAATCCAATTGGCATCTTTTAGTTTTACAAAATCCAAAACGATACTTTTCTCATCTGGGCTTTGCCTAGTTAAGTTTTGTGATACGTACAAAATATTCTTCTTTACATCTTTACCGATAACGTAATACGCCCCGTCTTTTGGAGTTTTTTTGGTAATGGTAAAACCATGCCTTTCTCCTAGGGTGTGAAAAACCGCTCCGTCGTGATAACCAATTTCTTCTCCAACCATATTTAGAACCTTTCCTCTTTTGACTTTAATGTAGTGTTTCAAAAATTCTTTCAAATTCACCGCGCCCAGAAAACATATGCCTTGGCTGTCTTTTTTTTCGGCTACCGGCAAATTAAATTTTTTTGCCAATTTGCGAACTTCTATCTTTTTTAGATTTCCAACTGGAAATAAAATTTTTTCCAATTGTTTCTGCTTTAATGTCCACAAAAAATAACTTTGATCCTTAGATGAATCAATACCCTTATGTAAATGAAAATTAAAAAAATTTAAGCGTCGTGGGTTCCCTGCCCTCTTGTCTCCGAGGGCGAAGGCGCCAAATTTTTTTGAATTTTCATTTACGGCATAATGTCCCGTCGCCACAAAATCAGCACCCATGGAAATAGCTTTTTTAAGAAATGCGCCGAATTTAATTTCTTTATTGCACAGAACATCCGGGTTGGGCGTTTTGCCAGCTTTATATTCCCGTATCATATAATCCGCTACTTCTTTTTTATAAACATCTTCAATATCAAAAGTTAAAAAAGGAATATCCAAACGCGCCGCCACGCGCATGGCATCGTGGCGTTCTTCTTCTTCGTTGCATTCTAAAAAATCCGGATGCCAGGTTTTGATAAAAACCCCAACAACTTTATATCCTTGTTTTATTAGGAGCGCAGCCGAAACGGCGCTGTCTACCCCACCGGAAAGACCGACAAAAACAATATCCCTTTTCATAATTTAAACTTACAATTCCATCAGCTTTTTGTAAAGCTCAAAGGTGGCGCGCGCGTCGGAAAGGGCTGTATGGGCGCGCTCGTTTTTTATGCCGAAACGCGCGCACAAATCACGAAGGGAAAAATGCTCTAAATCCGGCTCTTTGTGCAACTTAGCCCAAGCGATAGAAATTGTATCCAGCTTGTGATAATGCATGCTGTTTTTAATTCCCGTCTTGGTAAAAGCATATTCCAGAAATCCGGAATCAAAAGCGACATTTTGCCCGACCATAATGCAATCTTTTGTTTTTTCGGAAAAAATTTTCATTGCCTCTGCCAATGTGCGCGCGGATTCCCATTCCGCGGGATTATAATGGCTGATTCTTAGAGACACCGGGTCAGCGTCTGAAATTCGTTCCGGTTTTATTTTCAATTCAAATTCCTCAAGAATTTTAAAATCTGGCGTTGCGACAACGCAACCAATTTCAATAATCTCGTGCTTTGCCAGATCAAGTCCGGTTAATTCAATATCTATAAAAGCAAAATTATGTTTTCTCATTTTAATTTCCTAGATATTTTAACTTATTTTTTATATGCTCTGAAAAACTTTTCGCATAGTGAATATTGCCGTTTTTGCCATGTAGATAATAAAGATAAGGCGAACTTTGCGGATGAATGGAGGCCTTAATAGAAAGCAATCCGGGGTTCGCAATCGGATTTTCCGGCAAACCCCTTTTTTCATAAGTTTCCATCGCGGCATCAACCTGCAATGGCATATTTATAGATATTCTCTTCCACAAAATTCCAGAAATAATATCCCTATCAGCATCGCCGTTTGCTTCTCTTTCAATAATTGAAGCCATTACAATAATATCTTTTTCATTTTTGCCGGAAGAAATAATTTCCGGAAGAAACGGAGCGATTTTTTTCTCAAAATTTTTGCTCATAGATTTTATTACATTCTCTTCATTGTCTGTGGTTGAAAAAAAATAAGTATCTGGAAAAAGATATCCTTCTAATTTTTCCGCTTCAAGCAAAAACTTTGATTTATTAAAATTCGCCAATTCTCCGACAAAGACATCCCCGATTTGATTAACATCAAAACCTTCCGGGATAGTAACCGAAATAGGCGCCATCTCATGCTCCCCCCTTGCTATCCGTCTCACAACTTTATAAACCGATAATTTATTTTTAAAATAATAGTTTGCTGATACTATCCGTTTTTCTCCGCCAAAGATTATCACAAAAGCTTCAAACGCTATTCGAGAGCGTATAATGTGCTCATTTTTTAATTTTAAAGATACACCCCGCAGAGTCATCCCCGGCTCTATTTCTACCATAGTCCCGGCTGGAAAATTCCTCGGCGAGCTCAAAAAGAAAAAGTAAAAAAGCAAGATTAAAACAATCAAGCCAATCGCGCAGAAGGCAATTTTTTTAATTTTTGTGATGTTGGACACCGAGTGTTCAACATTATCTGGCAAGAAAGAATTTTCCATATTATATAGGCAAATTCGTAGGCGGAGAAGCTTCTTTGGATTCAATGCGCTCAAGAGTGGGAACTTTCAAAATCTGCCCCGGGAAGTGCCACAGAGTCGCCAACTCTTCAACATTTAAAACAAAAGTTGAAGGATGAAAATATGGTAGCCAAAATTGCTTAATAAAAAATAAAAGAAATTTCGGAATAGTGTGATTATTTAAAATATGGCGCATTGGAAGATGAAAAAAGGAACGTTCTTGAAATTCATGAAGCATTCTGTTTGCCAAAATCATCACTTTCTCTGAAGAAAGCGGAAAAAATTGGGTATTAAAAGCGTCTGCCTGAGTAGAGTTTACGCGGGTAAATGCGTTAGAATCAGGTCTTTCGTATTGGCGGAAAATGAGACGAATATTTCTTCTATTGTTCATGTCAAACGCTTCTTTTTTCCCCATATACATAACTCGAATACCGGTATCAAAACCTATTTTGGAAACTTTTGAAACCATCCCTTCTACGGTTTTTTTCAAATAGTCCGGAACACGAACCTCTATTCTCTCTCCTTCGTCATGTATTTTGGTATAGGGCTTTAAGAATTTAAGCTGTTGGTTTCTGGCTTCCTCTACCCAGTCGTGTTTACCAAACCATGTGCCATATTCTTTTTTTGAAGGCGTAATGACAATTTGCATCCACATTTGTTCTCCTTTTTGGAGCGATCCGAAAAGCTCTATCACTGGAGAAATAGGGTCAACCTTAAACTCTTCGTCCGGGTCCTTATCTAATCCGAAATCAACATAGGTCTTGATTGGATAGGCTTCTGGTTTTACTAAAGCGAATTCACATCCCCAGCCGTTCCAATCGCTCTTCGAAGAAATTTCATCAACCGCTAAAGTGTAATCTTCCACCGTCTTTATTTGCGCTTGGGGGTATTGCGCGTATATTTGCGTTTCAATTAAACCCTTGACGCGCGTCGGCGTTCGTATATAAAAATGCACTTGCCCGTCTATGGAGGCAATCTCCAAGGAAAACCAAAACCATACGGCTCCCTGCCAATATTGCTCTTTGCCTCCTTTCATGCTCCAGTGATAAAGAGCGTTGGTTATAAAAAGCTCCATTGCTTTCGGACTTCGTAAAACTTCGCGCGGAGGAATTATTTCAAGCAGAACAAAATCTATTCCGGAAATAAAATCCTGCTGAATGTAATGGATCCAAAATTTCCAAGCCACCCAGCCCAAAAAGGCTGTTCCGGTCAAAGATAAAACTCCCATTACCAGATTGAATTTCCAAACAAAAAAACCAAGGACTATAATCGCAATCCAAATCCAATGTTCTTTTATAAAATTAAAAAAAGATTCCTCAATCGAAGCGCCTTCTTCAGTCATGCTTATATTTTAATACAAATAAAGGAAAAAATACAGCAAAAGTTAATTTATGTACTTTAGAATTTCTCCTTCTAACCTTTTGGCATTGCCATGTCTAAGTAGCCCCAAATAAGATTGCACGGTATCAAAATTTCCTCGTTTCTTTTTTATACCATGAAACATCCTGCGTTTTGTTATAGTCCTTACTACTCTATGGTCTGGAAACAAAACCCAACCCAAAAAGTCCACACCTGAAGCGACAGAGCTTATAGATAATTTTGCTGGATGCAAAGAAAGTTTGAGTTCATTTTCCAGAAAATATTTTATTTTAACTTACCTTCTCAAGCCATTTTCTATCTTGAAACAAAATTACAAAATCGTCCGCATAGCGAATATAATATTTCGCTTTGATTTTATGTTTCATAAATTGGTCAAATTCATTCATGTAAATATTTACCAGCAGTTGTGAAGTTAAATTACCCAGTGGCAAACCCTTCTTGCATATATCAGCGATAGCGTATATATGTTTTTGAGAAGAAAAGCTATCTATCACCTGTCCCAACAACCAAAGAATGTCTTTATCCTGTATATATTTTTCCAAAATTGATTTTAAAATGTTGTGATCAATGTTCGCAAAGAATTTTTTGATGTCTCCTTTTAAAACCCAAACGGCTTTCGTATGGTTTTTTGATACTTGATACCTTGAAAATACTTCTGATGGTGTTGTGGGAAGCAAAATCAATAGACGATAAAAAATATATTGCTCTGTCTGTAAAAATAGAAGAAATTGGAAAGATGCTCGGGGGTTGGAATGGACAGCTCCTAAAACAAAACTCTCCCGCCGTAAGGACGAGAGAGAAATGAAGTGATTTGCGGAGGAGGCAGCGGGGTTGTTGTCGTTCCAATCGTTGTCGAGCCAGTTGTAGTTCGAGATGACCTTGCCCTCGTTCCAGTACCCATACCGGACATACAGGTTGCCGTTCGACGGGTTGCGGAAATATGTAAGATGCCTTCCGTGCCACCACCCCTTGAATGCTCTCGAGGTTGTATCGTATTTGGCATCTTTAATGCCCTAGCACCTTACACCAAGTAACTTCATTTTTGAAGTGTCTACGTATATCACCCTATTTGAAACCTTAGTCGCAAATACTCTCGATATACGGATACTGGATTCGGTAGCGAGAAACCGTAGTCGCCCGCGTATTCACCTACTACCATATTTATTTTATCAAAATAGAAACAAAAATGCCCCTTCCTTTCGGTTGGGGCACCCGTTATACGCACATCGGGAGAGCGGTTGGCCAAAATTGGCCGATCTGAGCGCTAAGATCAAGCGGAGGAGGCAGCGGGGAGGTTGACGAGCCAAGCGCCGTCGAGCCAGCGGTAGCTCGAGATGACCTTGCCCTCGCTCCAGCACCCACACCGGACACACAGGTCGCCGTCCGACGGGTCGCGGAAGATATCATCCCAGAAAACCTGACTGTCCTTCTTCCAGTTTTCCGGGTAGAGTTCGGGGTGTTCGACGAGGTAGTCGAGCACCTTTGCACTCACGTTTCCGCCTCTCTTCTCGAGCTCCTTGCGGAGGGTGTGGCCTTCGACCATCTTCCCATTCTTCTGCTTACGCGAGAAAAACAGGCCGAGTGGCTTACCGTTGAGGCAGAGGTCGTCTCCGCGACGTTCGAGCTTGACGATACCCGCACCGCGGTGAACTTCGAGCACGGCGCCGTCAAACGGCAACCGGGCCGGTGAACCGAGGTCGATCACGTGATCGATCGGCTTGATCTCGTGCGTGCCGTGGAGCACGCCCAAGATGGCGGAGAGCTTGTCCTCGTGGCCGTGATTGCGAGCTCGTGAGAAACTCCGACACTAATTTCGGACGCGGTTGCCATTTGGCACATCCTTTCTTTGACACATCCCGTCAGGACGCATCGGTTAGGTTTTTGCCAGAGGACCAACCACTACGGTGGTCATAGCCATAAAATTCCGAACATGTCAGAATCTCGTGGCTACGACCACATTCAGGGGTGAATTAAGGAAAAGAACTACCTTTAAATGATAGCATATTTTAGCAAAAAGTCAAGAGAATTCAGATTTTGTTACGCTAAAGTATAAAGTCCGTTTTTGGTCTTTTTGAAATATTTTGAGTTGGCTAGGTTTACCAAAATAGTATTTTTCTTGAAATATCTTTCTTTCATTACTTTCGCCACAATATCATCTTTTGATAACGGCTCCTTTCCCCTCTTCAAAATATCTTGAATTACTTCTCGAGCAATGCCGGTCTTATAACCCCATTCAGCCAAGGCATACATTCCCCTGCCGACTAGAACAAAACGAAGATCTCTAATGAGCTCGTTGTGGCAAGTGGCATAGTGTATTTTCTTGCCGAAAGTTTTAGAAATAGCGTCCGCCACTTCTTTAAAATGCATAGGCGAGCCATGCCGTCTCATTACCAGAAAAGCGTAATCCTTGACTCCGCGGGTGCGGATATTGGGTGAAGAAGCCTTGCCCCATTCGCCCAATGGATTTTTTGCCACAGACTTGGACATGGAAAGCCATCTCTTGGCAATTTCTTCATCTCTATACTGTTCGGAAACATTTTTCATTTGCTCAAAGAATTTTTTAATCATTTCTGTCTCAGGAATAAGGTCTTCGTCTTTCAAGCTCGCGTAAAGTTTTTTGAGAGCATCGTGCACTTTGTCGGTCATTTCGTCATCCACGCTCCAACGGGCGTGGAAGTGCTCATCTTCGCGGTGCTTTTTGAAGGCATCGCCCAGCACTAAGAAAAAATTGATATGGTTTTGAGTTGCCTTATCTTTTGAAATATGGGGCAGTAATTCATGCTCGGCGACAATTGACCCTAATTTATGTATCAGCTGTTTAAGCTCGGCGAAAACCGCCTGCTCGTTTTTATAAGCATCAGATTTTTTGATTAAATTAATTGCCGCATCTTCAACTTGGCGAACCCGCTCTCGGGTAATACCGTATTTTTTGCCAATTTCTTCAAGCGTCTTTCTTTTTCCGTCAACCGTCAAGCCGAAACGATTCATAATCACGTCCCCCGCGCGGCTTTGAAGATGTGAGGTTATTTTTTGAGTGACTTTTTTAGGTTTGAAAGATATTGTTGGCATAATTATATTATATCATTAAAATTTTTTTATTCTCTTTTCGCTTTAACTCTGTCAAGTTCAGTCAGATGCCTTTTCCGAAGTCTAACAGATTTCGGCGTAATTTCCAAATACTCGTCTCCGCCCATAACTTCAAGGCCCCGTTCAATGCTCAAAGTAAAAATAGGGTTTAAGGTAATGGCTTCGTCCGTGCCTGAAGCTCGCATGTTAGTAAGCTGTTTCCCTTTGGTGGGATTCACGGACATATCGTCTCCTTTTAAGACATTGCCTATTACCATCCCTTCATAGACCTCCGCGCCGTGACCTATGTACAATATACCACGTTCCTGTAAATTAGCAAGAGAAAAAGCAACCGCCTTGCCTGCTATCATAGAAACCATGGAACCATATTCCCTTTTTTTTATTTCCCCCGCGTATTCTTTAAAACCCGTAAATCGCGAAGACATTATTCCTTCTCCCTTGGTGTCTATGATGAATTCACTGCGATATCCCAAAAGCCCGCGTGTCGGTATATCAAAAACGACCCTAGCAATTCCCTCTTTTTCTGTCATATCTTTCATAATGCCCCGTCTTTTGCCGATTTTTTCAATCACACTGCCGGAAAATTCCATCGGAACATCAATTACCAGTTCTTCGTAAGGTTCCGTTTTAATTCCATCTTTTTCTTTGATAATTACTTCCGGCTGTGAGACCTGTATTTCAAAACCTTCCCGGCGCATATTCTCAAGCAAAATGGCAATATGGAGTTCTCCCCGTCCATATACTTTTCCGCCAGAGACGGATTCACCTTCGGCGGAAAAAAATTCAACCTTTAGACCAACATTTATTTCCAATTCCTTTTCCAGTCTCTCCTTAATTTGTCTTGAAGTAACAAATCTTCCTTCCCGGCCCGCAAACGGAGAATCGTTGACTAAAAAATTAAGAGAAAGTGTCGGCTCATCTATGGCGATATGCGGCAATATTTCCACGCTCTCATCTTCACAAATTGTTTCTCCTATATAAATATCCGGAATTCCCGCCAAAAGAACAATATCACCCGAAGTGGCATTTTCCACTTCTTTTCTGTTTATTCCCTCAAAAGAAAATAATTTTGTGATTTTTCCCTTTCTTGTGCCACCCTCTCCCTTTATAAAAACCTGACCTCCAGAATATATTTCCCCTGAATAAATCCTTGCCACCGCCATTCTGCCCAAAAAATTATCGTACCCTAGGTTAAAAACTTGCGCGGACATTTTCCCGGTTTTATTAGCGGAAGCTGGCGAAACTTTTTCTAAAATCACGTCTAAGATTGGAGAAAGGTCTGTGGATTTATCGTTTAAATGTTTAAAGGCCAATCCAGCTCGTCCGATAGCGTAAATTGTTTCAAAATTCGCTTGTTCCTCATTCGCGCCTAATTCAAAAAATAATTCTAAAACTTCTTCATGCACTCTACGCGAGTCGGCCGCCGGTTTGTCTATTTTATTTATAACCACTATTGGTTTAAGTCCAAGCTCAAGCGATTTTTTTAAAACAAATCTCGTCTGTGGCATCGGTCCTTCTACTGCATCTACCAATAATAATACTGAATCAATTGCTCGCAAAACACGTTCAACTTCTGAACCGAAATCCGCGTGACCCGGGGTATCTACGATATTTATTTTTGTGCCCTTATAATAAATGGACGTATTTTTGGAATAAATAGTAATACCGCGCTCTTTTTCAATATCGTTTATATCCATCGTAAAATTTTCTTCCGGCAAGGTCCCAAACTGCCGCATAAGCGCGTCAGTCAAAGTAGTCTTCCCGTGATCCACGTGAGCGATTATTGCTATATTTCTAATTTCCATTTTATATTTTGCGTTAACGAAATAAAAAAGCCCGAGGGCCTCTGTATAAATCCCCATAATAATAACATAAATATTCCAAAAAACAAGCAAAAGTCCTACGGCGTGTTCCCTTTTTCTTTTATTTTCTCAAGTATTTCTTTAATATGTTCTTGCTCTTGCTCTGCAGCTAATCTTTCATTATCTTCCTTATTTGCAAAATGCTTTCTTAAAACATCCATATTACTTGCCATTAAGTCAACAGGAATAGCACCTGGCAAAACTGGTTGCTCTTGTTTTTCCTTTTTATCTTTTCGTGGCTTGCTTTTATCTTTTCCTTCCATATTTTATTTTTTAAATCGTAAAATGTTCCTTTCCGTTTTTCTCTTGTTATTTCCCGACAAATTTCTTGGATCACTCCTTTCTATTTTACCAGTTTTCTCGCCAATAACAACAGTAACAGAATTTACATCTGGGTCCTTGAGAGGCTCAAGTTCTTTCTCTAATTTTCGAATTCTATCTTCCAGTTTTTTTATCGCATCCAGAACTGCATTCGTATATTCCTCGTTTAAATTATATTCTTTTTGAATGCCGGGAACCATTCTTCTTAAGAGTTTTGCGTACCTCAACAATATATACACTTTGTGCCTGTCATTTATTTCCCCAAGATCAAGAGTGGCTATAAATGCATCGGGCTTAAATTCCCTCTTTTCCGGATCGCTACAAATATCAAGAAGCAAATCTTTTGCCTCCGCAGAATTTTTTTTAAGAACCTCTTCGGTTAATTTTTCCAAAAAAATATTCTTTTGTCTCAATTCAAAACTATTTACAGAATCATTCCATTCTTTGTGGTCATTAAATATATCTTCTCTTTCTTTCGGTGATAATTCCCCCGATTTAACCTGTATTAAGTTGATAGTCTCAATTATCAGTTCACCATGTTCATTTGCACTGGTTTCTACCTCGATAAGGTCAATTTTGTACCTAGCGTCAAGATTATTTTCAAAAAAATAATGAAGCTTATTGGTAGAGTTTTCAAAGACTTTTTCTCTGGACCTAATGTATTTTATGGCACTTTTTATTCCAACGGAATCTAGTTGTTTACCTGTCAAATCATTACTATATCCGGTTTTTTCGTTAAGATATGCTCCGAAACGGGTATTAAATTTTTTAACAAGCGTGTCAATTTGCTCATCTGTAAATTCTAAGCATTTAGCAATAAATCTATTTCCCACCATGGCTAATGGTACAGCAAACGATCCAGCAACACCCAACTTTCTCCTGTGCTTCATCAAAAAACCATTAAGATAAGCCGAAAGAAGTTCCTCGTTATTGACTAATTCTTCTTCTGCTGATTTTTCTTTATCTAAATCCCCCACCAATTCCAATTTTCTTTTAAATTTTTGACCTTCTGATGTATACAATTCCGGCCTCGATGGTGGAAAATTTTCAGCTAAATTGCGCATATTCATATTATACAAGATTTTACTAAATAAACCTCGTTAAGAAAAAGAGTGC
>Ga0076018_104_pt1 | contig 30291 bp, 31 predicted proteins | sample RifGroB1_FD_68080 | JGI IMG/M metagenome (GOLD analysis project Ga0076018, IMG submission 68080) | Parcubacteria (Nomurabacteria) bacterium GW2011_GWB1_40_7
AAAATAAATATGTTAATAAGAAAAATAAAAATTAATAGTATAACAAAGCAAAATCGCGATAAGTTGACCGCGACCTGCTTCTAACGGGATGGCGTTAAAAGCAAAAGCAACTCAAGAATTTATACCAATCAAAGAAGTGCGCGATGGAATAATCACGCTGAAAGACGGCGACCTCCGCGCCATTGTTTTGGCCAATTCCATCAATCTTTCTTTGAAATCCGCCGACGAACAGCAGGCGATAATACTGCAATTCCAAAATTTTCTCAACACTTTGGATTTTCCAATCCAAATATCTGTTCAATCAAGAAGACTGGACATTAGACCCTATCTTCTTCTTTTGGAGAATAGAATGAAAGTGCAAAATGAGCCCCTGCTAAAACTGCAAACCAAGGAATATATGGATTTCATTAAAAATTTCACCGACTCGGTCAGCATTATGACTAAAAATTTTTTCGTGGTGGTGCCTTATACTCATACCGTATTAAAATCGGATATCGGAATAATGGATAAAATATTTTCCAGAAAAAACAAGGAGGAAGAGAGAGCCGCCAGACAAGTGGCTTTTGAAGAAAAAAGGTCCCAATTGGAAGAGAGAGTCGCCGTCATCCGGCAGGGACTGGAGCGTTGCGGGATAAAATCGGTCCAATTGGACAGCGACGCGGTAGTGGAAGTGTTTTATAAAGTTTTCAATCCGGGGGAAATAGAGGGGAAAATTAAATTGGAATAAGAATATGATGGATCCCGTTAGAAGCCGCGGTCGCAGAAAATTATATGATAAATAAAATAAAAACCAAGAATAAAAATTACAAGATAACCTTAAGTAGTCACGGTTTGACCGCGACCTGCTTCTAACGGGATGGACTTTTTAAAAAAATTATTTGGCAATAAAAAAATACCGGAAAACAAAGAAGCGCGGGCTTCTGTTTTAGCGGTCCTGCCGGAAGAAATTTATGAATCCGCCACCTTGGAACTGCAGGACGTTATCGCTCCCTCGGCTTTGAAGATTGAGCCGAAGTCCATCAATTTGGGTGATAAAATCGCTCGCACTTTTTTCATTATATCCTATCCGAGATTTCTGACCGATAACTGGTTTTCTCCGATAATCAATTTGGATAAGGTTTTTGATATTTCCATTTTCATCCATCCGATAGACACCTCGCTGGTGTTAAGGCAATTTCAGAAAAAAGTCGCCGAAGTGCAAAGCCAGATAAGCGTCCGGGCGGCGAAAGGAATGGTGCGCGACCCGATGCTGGACACCGCTTATGAAGATTTGGAGGGGCTTCGTAATAATTTAATACAGGCGCAGGAAAAAATGTTTGACGTAGGCGTTTATATCACCATTTACGCGGATAACGATTTGGAGCTTTTCAAAATAGAAAATGAAATAAAATCATTGCTTGAATCAAAGCTCATCTACATCAAGCCGGCGCTTTTCCAGCAGGAAGAGGGCTTCAAAAGCGTCATTCCGATAAATACCGACCTGCTGAAAATTCACCAAAAACTGAATTCGGAGCCGCTTTCCAGCATTTTCCCCTTTATCTCTTCCGACCTCACCTCCGACAAAGGAATACTTTACGGCATTAACCGGCATAACTCCAGTCTGGTTATTTTTGACAGATTTTCTCTGGAAAATTACAATTCGGTGACCTTTGCCAAATCCGGCTCCGGAAAATCCTACGCCACCAAATTGGAAATTTTAAGGTCGCTGATGTTTGACACCGACGTCATTGTGATAGACCCGGAGAGGGAATATGAATTTTTGACGGAAACCGTAGGCGGACGATATTTCAATATTTCTCTTTCTTCCGACCACCATATCAATCCGTTTGACCTGCCTATCCCGCGTGAAGACGAGACGGCGGAAGATGTTTTGCGTTCAAATATCATCAACCTAGTCGGGCTTTTCCGCCTGATGCTGGGCGGACTGACCCCGGAAGAAGATTCAATGATAGACCGGGCTATTTCGGAAACCTACGCCATCAAAGACATTACCCCGGAATCGGATTTTTCCAATATTGACCCCCCGCTTCTTTCCGATTTTGAAATGGTGCTGGCGGGAATGGACGGAAGCGATTCCGTTATCGCCCGCTTGGTGAAATATACGAAGGGTTCCTGGGCAACTTTCTTGAATCGGCCGTCCAATGTGGATATCAATAAAAAATTCGTGGTCTTTTCCGTCCGCGACATGGAAGATGAACTGAAACCGGTCGCTATGTATATCGTAATGCATTACATTTGGAACACCATACGCAAAAACTTGAAAAAACGCCTGCTGGTGGTGGACGAAGCGTGGTGGATGATGAAATCCGAAGACACGGCGTCATTTCTGTATTCCATCGCCAAAAGAGGCAGAAAATATTACTTGGGCCTTTCCACCATCACCCAGGACGCGGCCGACTTTATGAAGTCTTCTTACGGAGTTCCCATTATTACCAACTCTTCCATCCAGCTTCTTTTGAAACAATCTCCAACCACCATTGATATTCTGCAACAAACTTTTAACCTCACGGATGAGGAAAAATACCTTCTTTTGGAATCCAGCGTGGGGGAGGGTATTTTTTTCGCGGGCTTGAAACATGTCGCGATAAAAATAGTTTCTTCCTACACCGAAGACCAGATCATCACTTCCGACCCTTCACAGATATTGTCAAATAAGAAAGCCAAGCAAGAGCAGGAGGCGAGAGAAGTGGCGGAAAAACGGTAATTATAAAGCAAAAAGTTATAAAGTTTGTAAAGTAGATATGATATAATTAAATTATGTTAAAAGGAATTCCAAAATTTTTATTCTTATTTTTGCTTATAGCTTTTGCAAATCTTTTTATTTTGCCGTCTAAAACGCACGCAATTTCGCCTAACAGTATTTATGTCAATGTAGTTCCCGAAAATCCGGCCCCCGGCGAAAACACAAGCATTACTCTAAGCAGTTATGCCAGCAATTTGGACAGTGTTTTAATTTCGTGGTCCGTGAACGGCAAAAAGATTCTGTCCGGGGTTGGCAAAAAAACATTTTCCTTGAGCGCCCCGGCTTCCGGCGGAGAGGCAAATGTCACAGCCACGATAATGTTGCCCGACGGCAGTATAGAAAAAACAATAATCATAAGACCTGCTGTTATGGCCTTGCTCTGGCAGGCAAATGATTCTTATGTTCCGCCATTCTACAAAGGCAAAGCCCTGCCCACAGCAGATAGCCAGATAAAAATTGTCGCTCTGCCGGAAATAAAATCCGGTTCGCAAATGGTGAGTCCAAAAAATATGACTTATGCTTGGAAAAAAGATTATACAAACAATCCGGACGGTTCGGGTTATGGCAAGAATTTTTTTATTTATACAAGCGATTATCTGGATGATTCAAATAATATCAGCGTAACCGCTTCAACCCTTGACCAAAAATATTCGTCAAAAGCAAGCGTGGATATGCCGACTTTTCAGCCCAAAATCGTATTTTATAAAAATGACGCCAATCTGGGAACGCTTTGGGAAAAAGCGCTTGAAAACGGATACAGAATAAATGGCGATGAAATCATAGAAGCGGCGCCATATTTTATCTCTCCGAAAGACATACGGATTCCGTTCCTTGTTTGGAACTGGTCCATTAACGGCAATCCCGTAGAAATGCTGGATGTTAGAAAAAATTTAATACCGCTTAGGGCGCAAGCGGGAGTTTCCGGAACATCCAGAATAAAACTGGAAATTAACAACATTTACAAAATTTTTGAAAATGCCAGCAAGGAAATAAACGTGGAATTTTAAATATGAAAAAATCTTTGTTTTATATTTTAATACTCATCGCGCTAATCGGATTACTGGCTCCAATAATAAAAACCGGCGCGCAAGGCGGAGAGTACAATCTTTTGGCTCCCCTCCCTTGTACGGGCGGACCTGAAACGGGATGCGTTAATGGAAAACTTACAACCTTTGACCCCTCGCAACAGAGTAATTTGGGGGATTACCTGAACAAAATGATACCTCTGCTCATCGGCATCTGCGCCGTCTTGGCGGTGATAATGATCGTCAAGGGCGGAATTCAATATATGACAACCGAATCGATATCGGGCAAGGGGGCCGGCAAAGAAAGCATTAAAAATGCGATTTTGGGTCTTCTTTTGGCCCTCGGCGCCTGGCTAATACTTAACACCATCAATCCCAATATACTGAAAACCGATTTATCAAGCTTAAAGCAACAAACGGTAGAAGTAATAATGAATGAGGGACCGGAAGGAGAGGCAAATGCGGTGCTGGTTGATGCTGGCGCGCCACCGGGACCTACAGGTTCCTGTAAAGAAGGAATACAAAGAATCGCCGGCATCTCTGTGTGCGGAAGCATCGCGCAAGGGTTTAGAAATATGTTTGCCGACGCGTCCCAAGCTGGCTGTATCCTAATGGGTGGAGGATATAGATCACCGGAAGCACAAGCAAATCTAAGAAGAAAAAATTGTAACGGAGATACCACCAACCCAAACGCCAACTGTGTTCCGCCAACCGCGCTCCCCGGTCGATCAAGGCATCAGCAAGGTTTAGCTATTGATTTTAAATCCCCGAGCGGAGGGGCGCTTAAAGGAACAGACTTCTGTTTTTGGTGGTTACAAAACAATGCTAGCAGGCATGGTTTTTATAATTTATCAAGTGAGCCCTGGCACTGGTCAATTGACGGAAAATAATAAAGAAATATTTTTATGTCCAAAAGAAATTTTATACTTTTAATAATAATTCTAGTCATCATCGTAATCGGCGTATTTTGGTTTTTGTTTGCAAAACAAACACCAAGCACCGAAGAGGGAACAGGAGAAGGAATAAATTTTGGCTCAATGTTTAACCCATTCGGGCCCACCAAACCAGCCACTTCTCCAGCCACTCCTCCGGTTGATATTTCCGGCTATCAGCCCGAACCTACGTCAGAAATAGTCATAAAATTGAAAAAAATTTCCAGTATACCTATAGCCGGCTTCGCGGTTTTTAACAAAGAAAGATTGAAAGAAATCAACCCTACTCCAACTCTCCTCGAAGGAGAGGGCGCGGAAACGCCGGCCAAGCCAACCCCGCCACCAACCGAATTTATGCCCGCCTTAAGATATGTGGATAGAGCCACGGGAAATATCTATCAAACTTTTGCGGACAAAATAGAAGAGAGAAGATTTTCCACGACAGTAATCCCGAAAGTTTATGAAGCGTTTTTTGGTAATAAGGGCGAGTCCGTGATTATGAGATATTTAAAACCTGATGAAAGAAGAATAGAAACCTTTGTCGGCAATCTGCCGAAGGAACTATTGGGGGGAGACACGACAGAAAACAATGAAATAAAGGGGGCTTTCTTGCCCGCGGATGTTAAAGATGTTAGTTTGTCCTCCGATGGGGAGAACGTGTTTTATTTGTTTAATAGCGAAAATAATATAATAGGCGCAACTCTGAATCTCTTAACCAATAAAAAAACGCAAATTTTTGACTCGCCATTTACCGAATGGCTGTCGCAATGGCCGAACAATAAAATGATTACCCTTACCACTAAACCCTCGTCTTTGGTCCCTGGATATATGTACACGATGAATTCAGGCGGTCAAAATTTTAATCAAGTACTGGGTAAAATAAACGGGCTTACCACCCTCACGAGCCCCGACGGCAAACTGGCGCTTTACGGCGACAATAACTTGTCCCTCAGCCTTTATCACACGGATACAAAAACAATCGAACCTCTTGGGGCAAGAACTCTGCCGGAAAAATGCGTTTGGGGCAAAGCGGGCGATACCGTTTATTGCGCCGTGCCGAAATCCGCCGGCGGCGGTCAATATCCGGATACTTGGTACCAGGGAGAAGTTTCTTTTGACGACCAAATTTGGAAAATAGATATTGAAACAAAAAACGCGACTCTGGTCATAGACCCGGTTATGATTGTCGGCGGAGAGGAAATTGACGGCATCAAGCTGGCTATGGACGACGGCGAAAACTATTTATTTTTTGTGAACAAAAAAGATTCTTTCCTTTGGGAATTAGCGCTTAAATAGCCCCTATATATTTTATAACCACCCGTCGCTCGCGTCCGACTCCTATGGACTCCGTTTTTAAGTCGCTCGCGTCAGATAAAAACTCATGGATAACCCTTCTCTCAAAGGCGGACATTGGGTCCACTTCTATGTTTGATTTAAAATATCGGGCTCTCTCCGACATCATGTGCGCTATCGCGCGAATATTTTCCACCCGTTTTTTTTGAAAACCGTTGATGTCAACGAGAACGGACACTCCCTCAATGGGTGAGGGGGTCTTGTTTTCAATAATTCGGCGCGCAAGATGATTTAACGCGTGTAGTCCTTCGCCCTCTCTTCCTATAAAAAAATGCGGCTCTCCAACTTCAACCGAAACCCATATGTTTTTAGGCCCATTCTCCACGACAGAAATTTCATTCAATTTTACCGTGGTCTTTTCAATTAATTCTTTTATTAAATTTTGAATTTTCCCCTTTTCCATTTATTTTATGAACTTTATAACTTTCTACTTTATAACTGTTTTGAATGTTTTTTCTCGCTTCACATAAATCTGCTGGGCAACCATAAAAAGATTGCTCGTAATCCAATACAAAGCCACCGCGCCGGAAATGCTGTAAGCGATAAAAGCGACCACAAAAGGAAAAATGTATTTCATCTGCATGCTCATGCTTTTAGTAAAACTTTCTTGAAAAGAACCGCCAGTGCCAGAAAGATTTGAGGAAGCCGCAGGCTTTGGCATAAAATGCGCCTGCAAATATTGAGACACTCCCGCCAAAATCGCCAAGACTAAACTTTTTCCGCCGATATCAAGAACCCCTAAAAACATCATATTTATGCGCTCGGGAACATGAATAAAAGAATAAAGAAATCCGCCGTCAAAACTTATTCCTTTGTAAAAAACGTAATACAAAGCAAAAATAACGGGAATTTGAATTATAACCAAAAGACAGCCGGAAAATGGATTCACCTTGTGTTTTTTGTAAAGAGCGAAAGTTTGTTTCGCCTGCTCTTCTTTGCTGGCCCCGCTCGCTTTTATTTTATTAAGCTCCGGAGCCAAAATATTCATTTCCGCCTGGCTTTCAATGGATTTTTGGGAAAGCGGGAAAAGTATCAGTTTCACTAAAATAGTCAAGATAATAACCGCAATGCCGACATCTCCGCCGGGGATAATGGACACCAAAAGAGCCAGGGCGTTTAATAAAGGCTGATATAAAACGGCATTCCAGATATTTGAAAGCATTTCTTAATCTTACCCCGAAGTAAAATTTTTAGCAAAATTTTACTTTAATGGATCTGTGCGATTTTTTTGCCATGGATGGCAACGCAAAATACGCAGAAAGCCCAAGCAGATTCCTTTTAACGTTCCGTATTTTTCTATGGCTTGTTTTGCATATTCAGAACAGGAAGGATAAAAAACGCAGCTTGGTTTTTTGAAAATAGAAATATATTTTTGATAAAAATTAATCCCGTTAGAAGCCGCCCTCGCTAATAAGCGAGTGCTACGGTCACCTTGGGGCGATCTGCTTCTAACGGGATTAATGAATTTTATGGAGAATTGTTTTAACTTCATTTTCTAGTATTGAAATATTTTCTTCCGGCTTTTTAAAAATAAAAACACCCAGAAGTCCGAGAGGGAGGTCTTTAAAATGTTTTTGAAGCGCCAGATACCCTCGCCTTCTTAACAGATTTCTTTTAATCGCAAGTTTGGCTGTGCTTTTGGGCGCGATGAAAGAAATGCGCGGAACGGTAGAATTATTATTTAATATGAACTTAAAAGTCAAGCTTGGGGAATTGATGAATTTGCCCTCCTTAAAGATTCTCCCCACCGTCTTTCTGTCGGCTCTATTTTTCTTTTTGAGCATAATGGCTAAACCGCAAGTTTGACGCGCCCTTTTCGGCGTCTTCGCAAAAGAACCTTCTGCCCCGTCTTGCTTCTGGATCTAACTAAAAATCCATGAGCTCTTGCCCTTTTTCTTTTTTTGGGTTGGTATGTTTGTGACATATATAAAGTATATAACATTATCCACACATTATCAACAGGGTTAATAAGTTTTCAAACTACCATCTGTTTTGCAAATAGTATAATATGGGGCTATGAATATGAACACGAAACAGTTGTGGAAAAACTGTCTGGCGGAAATTGAATCCGGCATATCAAAAGCGAATTTCAGCACTTGGTTTAAAAATACGTCTATTGTGAAAGAAGATACCGGGGTTGTCTATATCGGGGTGCCCAACGAGTTTGTCCGCGATTGGCTTATAAACAAATACCACCGGCTTATCACCAAAACCATCGCGGACGCATACGAAAATATGCGAGCGGTGGAATATACTATTATCAAAACGGAGACAATAAAACAAGAGGCACCGGCCGTAAATGAAACCGCGGAAAAAGAATTGCCTTTAAGGGATTTATACATAAACCCGGAAGACAATTTGAATCCCCGCTATCGTTTTAATTCTTTTATTGTGGGAACTTTCAATGAACTTGCCTACGCCGCCGCCCAGGCGATAATAGAATCTCCGGGGACCAAATATAATCCGTTTTTTGTTTACGGAGGCACTGGACTTGGAAAAACCCACCTTATTCAGGCAATTGGAAATTCAATCAAAGACAAATATCCGAATAAAAAAGTGCACTATTTAACTCTGGAGAAGTTCGCGACGGATTTTATTAATTCTCTCCAAAGCAATAAAGCGAACTCTTTCAAAGAAAAATACCGCAAATATGATCTTTTAATCATAGATGACATCCAATTTATCGGTAAAATGGAAAAAATTCAGGAAGAGCTTTTTCATACCTTCAACACTTTCCACGAGAACAACAAGCAGATTGTTTTTTCCTCCGACAAGCATCCGAATTACATTCCAGAGCTGGCAGATCGCCTAAAATCCCGTTTTGCGGCTGGAATGATCGTGGACATTTCCGAACCGGAATATGAATCCCGTCTGGCCATTTTAAAAGTAAAACTTCGCGAACTAAATATTGAACTGGGAGAAGATTTGATTGAATACGTTGCGGGGGCCGTGCAGGGAAATGTTCGCGAGCTTGAAGGAAGCCTAAACCTTATCGTTTGCCAATATCGCTTGAAAAACAAGCCCCTTTCGCTTGCCGAGGTGAAAAACCTGCTAAAAAACAACATGCGACCCAAAAAAAATATGGCCATAAAAGACGTGGTGAAGATAGTGAGCGAATACTATAAATTGGAAGAAGCATCGGTTTATGAAAAAACCAGAAAAAAAGAAATTGTGAAGGCGCGACAGGTTGTAATGTATCTGCTTCGGGAAGATTTTAATGTTTCTTATCCCTTGATCGGGCAAAAACTGGGGGGGAAAGACCATACCACGGTTATTCACTCGTGTTTAAAAATTAAAACAGACTTGAAAAACGACCCACAACTTTTACAAGAACTGGAGCAAATACGAATTATGTTTAAGTAATAAAAAGTTATCAGACTTAAATAAAATGTTAAAAATAAAAAATAATTATATTTAATAACAACAAAAACACTTATCCACTTATTAACCTTGCTAATATTATTAATAATTTAAATATATAAAAATATAAACAATATATGAAAATAGAATGTTCAATGGAAAAAATCAAAGATGCGATTTCTCAAGCGGAAAGAATAACCGGCAAAAACTTAACTCTGCCGATTTTAAACTCCATTTTATTAATTGCCTCCGGTAAATCATTAAAACTCAGGGCGACAAACTTAAATCTTGGTATTGAAATTGAAATTCCCGCCAAAATAGAAAAAGAGGGAACCTTGGCCGTTTCCGGGTCCGTGCTAAACGCCGTTTTTTCCAATGTTTCTCAAAATGAAAATGTGTATCTTGAAGAGAAAGACGGAAATTTACTTATTAAAACAAAAAAAAGCCAAACAAAACTGAAAAGCCAGCCGCACGATGATTTTCCGACCATTCCGACAGTTTCCGGCACCAGTTTTGAGATAGAGTCAAAAAAATTAATTGAAGGCATAAAATCAGTTTATTATAGTTCTTCTGTTTCGGACATAAAACCCGAAATCTCAAGTGTTTTTATGTATGCCAATGGAGAGAATTTGGTTTTTGTTTCTACAGACTCTTTCAGGTTGGCGGAAAAGAAAATAAAAACAAAAGAATTCACGGAAACAATGCGAATTCTTATTCCCTTTAAAAACGTGGCGGAAATATTGAAAGTTTTCGGGGAATTCCAAGACGCTCTCAAGGTGTGTTTTAATAAAAATCAAATTTCCTTTTCTTCCGACAATATTTATTTGACCTCCCGGGTAATTGACGGAATTTTCCCCGACTATCGTCAAATTATTCCCAAAGAATCGTTGACGGAAGCGGTCGTGCTCAAACAAGATCTCCTAAACGCGCTTAAGCTCTCCAATGTTTTTTCAGATAAATTTAATCAGGTCAATCTTAAAATTTTACCAAAGGAAAAAATTCTAGAGCTATCGTCCGCCAACAACGATATTGGAGAAAACAAAACATATTTAGACGCAGTTATCAACGGAGAAGAGATTGAGTTGGGTTTTAATTATAAATATTTTTTAGACTGTTTCCAGTCAATTGCCACAGACAGCGTTTCCATTAAATTATCCGGGAATTCCAAGCCAATAATCATCTCCCCGGTTTCTGATTCGTCATTTACTTATCTTATAATGCCAATGAACAGGTAAATACGAAAAATATGCGAAATAATACGAAAAATAACGAAAATCTAATACAAAAATTTAATGAACGAGAATTTATTGAGAAAATTAAACCCTATTTTGCTTTAATGCGCGCTGGTGACTGGGAGCATGCCAAAAGAGTGGTTAAGTGGGTAAAAAAATTGGGGAAAGGAAGAAAAAACCTTAATTTTTTAGTTGTGGCTGCGTATATTCATGACATAGGATGGTTTGGTGTTGCACCTAAAGGGAAAATTGATTTAAAAGAAATGCTTAAACTTGAGTCCAAAGCTAATAAAAATTCTTCTAAGCTGATCTCAAAAATATTATCCGATCTCAAATTTACAGATTTAGAAATAAAAATAATAAATAAATTAGTTGCAGCTACCGACCGACATAAGTCTAAAACAGAGGAAGAAACAATAATTGTTGATGCTGATAATTTGAGTAAATTAGACATAGAACATTTCAGACAAAAATATCAGCCTAAAAGTTTTAAAAAACTAGCGGATTTGCTCGAGTCAGAATTACCAAACAGAATAAAAACCAAGAAAGGGAAAGAATTATTTTATAAACTTTTTTCTAATCTTAAAAAAGAAATTTCAAAAAATTAACAATGATAAATTCAAAGGATATTGAGAAAAAAGCTTGCAGTGAAAAAGTCATTTATCAAGAATTATCATATTTAATATGTGGAATTTTATTTGAGATTAAAAAAGAATTAGGGGAATATGCTAGAGAAAAACAGTATGGAGATTTATTAGAAAAGAAACTAAAAGAAAAAAAAATATCTTATGGTCGAGAAATTGCCATAGGGAATTCTGGAAATATTATAGATTTTTTGATTGAGAATAAAATCATACTTGAATTAAAGGCGGTTAGATTTTTTACGAAAGATAACTTCAGACAAATACAAAATTATTTACAGCAATCACAAATCAAACTTGGTATGCTTGTAAATTTCCGAGAAAAATATTTGAAACCCAAAAGAATTATCCGTATTGATTCCGGTCAATTTTCGTAATTTTTCGCATTATTTCGTATAATTTTTGTATCTATGATTGAAATAAAAGACCTGCTTGGACGTTTCAACAATATTCTTCTTTCCGAGGGGAGAAAAAAAGAAGCCGTTAAAAATGTCATCTCTGAAACTATTGGCATCCAAATAAAAAATCAAGATATAAAAATAAAAAACGGCATAATCTATTTAAGCATTAAGTCCATTTATAAAAACGAGATTTTTCTCAAACAAGACAAAATCCTTTCAAGGCTCAAAGAATCTTTTGGCAAAAAAATTCCGCGGGGCGTGCGGTAATTATTGTTCTATGCTGAATACCGCCGCCGTTTCACTGCGATTATAGACGACATCGTAAGAAATTATTTTCAATTCATTGTCTCTCTGTAAATTTTCCAATTCCTCCGGTCTAAAAGAAAAATTGAACGGAGCTTCTGTTGTTTCCAAATATAATCCGTTTATGAAAATATCTATTTTTTGCAAAGGAAAAAGGCCGGAGCTGGAAATTTTCAAGTCTATTTTTTGGTTGAGCGAGTAGATTTTTGCGCTGTTTGGCTCCAGAATTGAAACTTTTGGTTTTGCTGAATCAATATGCACGTCGTCCGTCGCGGTTGGCTTTTCTTCCAAGATTGTGGCGGAATATTTGTCTTTATTTTGCGTCCACCAATTTTGCACGGGTATTTCCCAGTGGTGAAACTGCGAATCATCGGTCGGGTTTGCGGGCGCCGCCTCCAAAATGTCATTTTTATTTACCCAATACAAAATTGAATGCACGTTTGTTATTACTTTTTCCTCTAAAGTTTCCTTGGGGGTGTTCTCGGTTGCCAATTTTCCGGAAATTTTATCTATAAAAAAGTTTTCATTTCCAAGCCATTGTCCGCGAAGCACCGGTTTTACTTTTATTTCATCAATTTCCAGATTCGGTTCTTCAAAACTTTCGTTTGGCAGATTTTTTAGCGCTTCTCCCATAAACTTATTCCAAATCGGACCAGCCATTGCCGCTCCGCCTTTCTTCATCGGCGTATTTTCATTGTTGCCAGCCCAAACACCAACCGCCAGAGACGGAGTATATCCGATAATCCAAGCGTCCTTATTACTGTTGGTCGTTCCCGTTTTTACCGCCACCTCTTTTCCGGGAACATATAGAGCGGAATGTATTCCAAAGGTCGGTTGCCGAGCTTCTTCGTCCGATAAAATATCCGAAATAATCAGGGCGGTATTTTTTGGTAAAACTTCCTGCGGTTTTGGCCGGAATTCTTCCAAAACTTTTCCTTTCAAGTCTTCCACTTTTAAAATCCCAGTATACGGATTTTTTATTCCATTATTCGCGAAAACTCCGTAAGCCGAGGTCATGTCCAAAAGCGACACTTCTCCGCCTCCGATAACAAGGGTCAGGCCGTATCGGCCGATATCTTTCAAGGTGCTGATGCCCATATTCTCCGCTGTTTTTAACGAGTCGGAAAGTCCGGCCAGATAAAAAAGTTTTACCGCCGGAATGTTGATTGATTGGGCCAAGGCGTCCCGCAGCGCTATCGGGCCGCGATGTTTTCCATCGTAATTTTTCGGCATATAACAATCATCTTGATTGCGCCCAGGCAAAGCCCGGCCGGAAGCGTCGCAGGTTGTTTGGAATTCCGTAGGCAGGTCAAAGAGCACCGTGTCCGGGGTAAAACCCTTATTGAAAGCGGTGGCGTAGATAAAGGGCTTAAAAGAGGAACCCGGCTGTCTGGCGGCCGTGGCTATATTGAAATTGCCGTCAATTGTCTTGTCAAAATAATCTCTTGATCCGACCATGGTTAAAATCTGTCCGGTTTTTGGGTCTATCGCCACCAGTCCTGCATTTTTTCCGTTCCAGTCTTTTTCATTTTTCAGCGCGCCTTCTTTTGCAACTTGCTCCGCTTTTTCCTGCAGACCAGCGTCAATGGTCGTGGTAATTTTTAATCCTCCGCTTTCCACCGAGGTGGCGCCGTATTTTTGCTCCAAATAGTCTTTGATGAAAAAAACAAAATGTGGCGCTTTGATGCCCCAAGTCGCCTGCGGAAGAAAAGCAACCGCTTCATTTTTAGCATTGTCATATTCTTCTCGGGTGATAAATTTAAGCTCTAACATTCTGGCAAGCACTAAATTTTTTCTTTCGTCCAATTTATTTCTATTTTTTCCATAGGGAGAAAGCATTGTTGGAGATTGAGGAATGGATGCCAAGTAGGCCGCCTCCGCCAAGGTCAAATCCCAGGCATTTTTATTAAAATAAGTCTTGCTGGCTGCTTCTATGCCGTAAATATTTCCACCGTAAGGAACCTCATTCAAATATGCCTCTAAAATTTTTTCCTTCGGCATAGAATTATCTATTTTCATCGCCAAAACCCATTCTTTTATTTTTCTGACATAACTCCTTTTTTGCGTCAGCAGGGCGTTTTTCACCAATTGCTGAGTAATGGTTGAACCGCCACCGCCTATGCCGATATGAAATAAATTTGAGAGAACTGCTCGGGCGATGGAAGTTATTCGGATTCCGCCGTGAGTGTAAAATTCAGAATCCTCAATGGCGACGGTTGCGTTTTTTATGCTTAAGCCCATCTGTTCAAAAGGCACTTCGGTTCTTTTGGCGTCTTGGTGTATGTCATAAAGCAAAATTTTTCCCGTTCGGTCGTAAATTTGAGTAGAATTTACAACCTTCCTGTTTCCCAAAGAATGAAAATCGGGAATTCTTAAAGAAGAAAGCATAATAAGGATTATTCCAGAGGATAAAATAAAAATACCCGCCAACAGCAGGGCCATGTTTTTCAGCAGTCTTTTATTTTTATATAATCTTTTCATCACCTTAATCATAGCAGAATATATGCTATAATCCAGAAACATGAAAGTGACAACAGATGAGAAAAAAATAGATGAAGTTTTAAATATTGGAGTGGAGGAGATTATTGAAAAAGAACACCTTTTTAATGCCATGAAGTCGGGTCGTCGTTTAAATATTAAATTCGGCATTGATCCAACCATGCCCGATTTACATTTAGGCCACAGTGTTCCTCTCAGAAAACTTCGCGCTTTTCAAGACCTTGGTCACTTGGCGGTTCTTATTATTGGAGACACTACAGCAATGATAGGTGATCCATCAGGCAGATCTGAAACCAGAAAACTTCTTAGTAGTACAGAGGTAAAGAAAAATATGAAAAATTATTTAAAACAGGCGGAAAAAATTTTGGACATAAAAAATACCAAAGTGGTTTATAACAGTAAATGGCTAGACAAGAATATGGTAACGATCCTCGAACTTTCTAAGGCTGGAAGCGTACAGCAGATTTTACATAGGTCTGATTTTAAAAAAAGAATAGAAAACGATCAAGATGTAACCTTGCTAGAAACACTTTACCCTCTTTTGCAAGGGTATGATTCTGTTGTGGTTAAGGCAGACCTAGAAATAGGCGGAACTGATCAAAAATTTAATTTATTAACAGGCAGAAGAGTTCAGCGATATTTTAAAGTGCCCGAACAAGATATTTTAACTCTTCCTCTTCTTGAGGGGACTGATGGAGTTAAAAAAATGAGTAAAAGCTATGGAAACTATATCGCCCTAGATGAAAAACCAGAAGATATGTATGGAAAGATAATGTCGTTGCCTGACTCTCTTATTATTAAATACTTCAATCTCTGTACTAATGTTTCGAGCGAAGAAGTGTCTGAAATAAAAACAGAAATGGAGCTAGAAAAATTAAATCCTAAACAAGCAAAGATGCGCCTGGCCCATGAAATCGTAAAAATATACCACGGAGAAAAGAAAGCCAAAGAAGCTGAAGAGAATTTTATCAAAACTTTCCAAAAAAAAGAAATTCCAGAGCTTATTGAAGAGATAAAAGCCGGTGCTGGCGAATTGCTAAGCGAGGTTTTGGTGAAAAATAAAATTTTGTCTTCCAAAGGGGAATGGCGCAGGCTTGTTTTGGAAAACGCCGTTCACGACCTGCTGAAAAAGAAAAATATCACAGACGTAAATTTAAAGATTTCAGAAAATTTAACTCTTAGAATCGGAAAAAAAAGATTTGTGAAAATAATAGTTAAATAAAAATATCCCGACGTTACATCGGGATATTTTTTTATCTGTCTTTGTCCGGATCTTCCTCGTCCAGCCCAAAGTCGGCTATCCCTTCAGGTATGTCCAATTCATTATCATCCATTTTAAAACCATCTTCTTCTCCCACTACCTCTTCATCGTCATACATATAAAATTTTTTAAATTTTATTTTTATCCCGCTGTCGCGGGAAACTGATAATGCCTATTTTGTATCAAAATCCAAAAAGATTGGCAATATAATATGTGGATAACCTTATCCTCTTAAATGCGCGAAGGCGGTCAGGGCGATAGCGACAGCGTCCAATTCATCGTCTGATTCTTGTCCGTTCTTCTGGCGGGTTTTGGAATTATCTATTTCAACAAGTATTTTTACCATTTTAATTATTTCTTCTTTGCTCGCCCTTCCGTATCCCGTGGTGGCTATTTTTATTTGCGGGGGAGAAGCTTCAAAAATTTTTAACCCCGCACGAGTCGCTTCGTAAATTGCCACTCCGCGCGCCTCGGCGACGCGCATTACCGTTTTGTGATTGGTATTCAAAAACAAAGTTTCAACGGAAAGAACTTCCGGCTTGTATTTTTTTATTACCCTTTTGACTTCCATGCCTATGAGATGCAACCGTTCAGAAAATTCCAACTTAGCGGATGTCTTGAAACATTCCGAAAAAAGCACGCGTTCCTTTTTGTCGTTTTTATTTTTTTCCAGTATAGCAATACCTAATCGCTCAAAACCCGGATCTATCCCTAAAATTCTCATAACATTGAAAGTTTAGCATTTTTTTAGACCTGTGGATAACTATTTTGCTTTTTCATTGCGGTAATATGTTATACTTCTTCTTGGTAACACCGCTCTTCCTCCTTTCCTCTTGGAAGTCGCCGTCCCCCCGGCGACTTCATCTGGGGCGCCCTCACCGGCGCCCTTTTTTATTGTACCCAGACATATTTTACTTAAACCAATTTATTTTGCTTTTTCTCTGGCAAGTCAAACCCTAAATGCTCATAAGCTTTACGAGTGGCGACGCGGCCACGGGGGGAACGTTCCAGAAGACCGAGCTGGATTAAATACGGCTCTATCACTTCTTCCACCGTTGCTTCTTCTTCCGACATGGCGGCGCCGATGGTTTTGAGGCCGACCGGTCCGCCGTTGAATTTTCCAATTAAGATTTCCAGGAATTTTCTGTCAGAAGAATTTAATCCAATATTATCTATCGCGAGCATCGCTAACGCACTTTTTGCCATTTCCTTACTGATAATTTTTTTGCCTGCCCCGTCGGTTCCGTTTTTGCGGAATCCTTCGGGGTGCACCTGCGCGAAATCCCGACATCGCTTCAAAAAATAATTTGCGGTACGGGGAGTGAAACGGCTTCGCTCGGCGATTTCTTTTAGCGCCCCTTCTTCCAGCTCCGTTTTTAAAAGCTTGCTGGACCGCTCTATGATTTTGGCAATCTCCTCATGGGAATAAAATTCCAAGCGAAAAACCCCGCCCGAAAAACGGGAGCGAAGGGGAGAGGAAATCATCGCAACGCGAGTTGTCGCCGCGATCAAAGTAAAAGGCGGCAGGTCAAGCTGGATGGTGCGGGCGGAAGGACCCTTGCCGATAATAATATCCAAAACACCGGATTCCATAGCCGGATAAAGTATTTCTTCCACCATTTTATTGAGCCGGTGAATTTCATCTATAAAAAGGATATCGCCAGTAGCCAAATTGGTAAGGATGGAAGCCAAGTCGCCGACTTTTTCAATAGCTGGACCAGAAGTAATTTTCATTTGCCTGCCCGTTTCTTTGGCGATAAGATGCGCGAGGGTGGTTTTTCCCAATCCGGGAGGACCATAAAAAAGAATATGCTCCGGAATATGCCCGCGCTCTTCAGCGGCTCTCAACAGTATTTTAACATTGTCTTTTATGTGTTTTTGGCCGATATACTCATCCCATCGAGTGGGGCGGAGGGTTTGGTCCAAAAAAGAGTCGTCATTATTAGCGTTTTTTTCCGGCATTGTTTTATTTGGATTTTTAGAGGTTTTACTTGACATTAGTTTAATATTATGCTATATTTGTAATGTTGTTGTTTTATCAACATAGTATGCACATAGCTATACACATTATAGCATTTGCCGTTCTTTCCATATAGTATAATTATTTTAAGAGATTACAAGAAGGCATTAATCTCTAAGCAATCAGCCAACGGTTATACGAATTTGCATAGGACGTTTTGGCGCTTTAATTAGTTTGCTGGTACTATCCTATAATTTTTCGTTACTCTTGGGGCCTAGCCCCAAAAGGATTGTTTAGAGATTAATGCTCTCTTCAAGAAAGCATTATAAAAAAATGAATAGCAATATAAAACATTTTAATATTTTTGATTTCACAAATAGTTTAACCGCAAACTATTATTATTCACACCTTCCTGGGGAGGCTAGTTTAAGGTGCCGAATAAATAGTATGAGTAATACATAAAAAAACTACTAAAAAATTTCGACTTCTAAAACTGATCTCACGGGAGGTCAGTTTTTTTGTTCTTTGAAAACAGAAGGAAGGAGGTGGTAACCGCTACAGTATTTCGCAACCGTCGATGAACTGAAATGGTAACACGTAAACAAAAAGGAGTTCGCCATGAATACCAAGAAGACCGTCGAACATTGTGAAGTCTGCAAAAACAAGAACGGTGGAGCTTCTTGCTCCTGCGGGAAAACTCACCCCCTCAACGACAAGGGCGAGATGATAACTTCCGACGGTGTATGTAATTCTTGCGGGAGGGTTCATGAAATCGACCCGATTACGGGGAAGCTCAATACCAGAAACTGTTGGTACTAAACCGCGCGTAACGTAATCACGCAGATATCAAATCATGAGGGAAAATCCCTCAAAGGCCGGCACATTATGTTGCCGGTCTTTTTTTATTTGCATTTTGGGTATCGTAGTTGTGAGGTTTTGTTTAATAATTATTAAGAAATATCACCCCCTCGCCCCTTGGGCACTCCCCCTTCGCAAGGGGAGCAAAATACAATACATGGCGTGGCTATTTAGAATTTTTCCTCCCCTGCGAAGGGGAGGTGCCCTTTAGGGCGGAGGGGTGGGTACTATCTCTAATTTTCATCAATACACTCTCAACGTTTTTGTCTATTTCACTATTCCAAAATCTTAATACTTTTATTCCCAAAGTTTCCATATAGTCATTTCTTTCTTTGTCGTATTCTTGTGCATCTAAATGCTGTGAGCCGTCTATCTCAACCACTAAATTTTTTTCTTTGCAATAAAAATCAGCAATATACGGTCCTATGCCGTGTTGTCGTCTAAATTTCACGTCCAAATTCTTGCCCTTTAAATAAAACCAGAGTTTCAATTCTTGCGGGGTTAAAGATTTTCTTAATTCTTTTCTGCGAGGTAAAAATTTTGATTTATTAAATATCTCATACATTAATTCAATTATATATCACCCCTCCATTTTTTGTTTACAAAAAACACCTCCCCTTCGCAGGGGAGGAAGAAGACCCACATGTTCTTTTATGTTGGTATTTTCCTTTCCTGCGAAGGAAAGGTGGCTCGATGTATTCATCGAGACGGAAAGGTGAATTTCCTGTTTTTTATTCCTCGTTTAAATCAACCACGCTTTGCACTTCTTCTATTGAAGTAATACCGTTTAACATTTTTACCACTCCATCTTGGCGCATAGATAAGATTCCCTGCGTTCGAGCAACGACTTTTATTTCGCGCTCGCTTGGATTTTCCGGCATTATTTTTTCTATCGCTTCGTCCGTTCTAATCGCTTCAAAAATACCCATTCGCCCTTTATAGCCGGTCAGATTACATTTGTCGCAACCGACGGCCGAAAAGAGCTTAATCGGCGCCTCCGGATTAATATCATAATTTGAGAAGCTTTTGCCTTCTTCTTTTATGCTATCCATAATCAATTTTATGGTTTTTGCTTCTTCTTCGGTGGGAGGTTTTTCTTTTTTACAAAAAGCGCATAGTTTGCGAACCAGACGTTGGGCGATAGAAAGAGATAAGGCGGAAACCATTATTTTTGGATTTACTCCAAGATCAATGAGGCGGGGGATAGCTCCGGCAGCGTTATTGGTATGCAGAGTGGAAAAAACTATATGGCCGGTAAGAGCCGATTGTATGGCTATTTCAGCAGTTTCTCGGTCGCGAATTTCTCCGACCATTACCACATCCGGGTCTTGGCGGAGCGCTGAACGCAATCCTTCCACGAAGGTGTATCCTTTTTCGTCATTTGTCTGAGTTTGGGTTATGCCGGGCAAATGATATTCTATCGGGTCTTCAATAGTTATTATTTTTATTTCTGGAGAATATATTCTTCTCAAAAAAGCGTAAAGACTGGTAGTTTTTCCGGAACCGGTTGGACCGGTAACTAAAATTAAGCCGTTTGGCTTTGTAATTTCTTGTTCTATGACGGAGAAGAGATATGGTTCTATTCCCAGCTCTTCAAGTTTTACTTGGATAGACTTCGGATCCAAAATACGCATCACGATTGATTCGCCATAGGCGCCGGGGATAAGAGAAGCGCGAATGCTTATTTCTTCTTTTCCCTCCATAATGCTAAAACGGCCGTCCTGCGCTATTTTGGAAGTTAATTTCATGCCGGACAGCAATTTAATACGAGAATTGAGCAGACGATACACATCCAATCCAAAGAAGTTTGTATCTTGCAATACGCCGTCAAGGCGTAATCTCAATCGGCCTCTTTCCTGTTCGGGTTCTATATGAATATCGGAAGCTTTTACGGCGATGGCGCCGGCCAAAATCACCTCCAAAAGGCGGGAAATTTTATGAATTTTATTCCCCTCCAGCGCTTCGGTCACCATTTTTTGAATATCCTGTATCTTCTCTATCTTTTTTGATATTTCTCTTAAAACTTCTCCGGAAATATCTATTCCTCCAACCCTGGAACTTTCCGCCATGGAAATTTCTTTATACCTATCCCAAGCCTTATTTATGCTGGCGGTGGACACCATATAAAAAGTGGGAAGCAAGTTTTTTCTTTCCATATCCTCCCTCAATCTTTTTAAAAGATCATCATTAGGAGAACGCGCGGCGATAAAGATATTTTTCCCAAAAAGCTTAAATGGCGCCACATTCATTTCTCTGGAATCCTTTTCAGAGATCGCTCGAAGCGCTTCATTGTCTATGCTTAGGCGAGACAAATCAACGTAAGGGAGGTGATATTTTGATTCGGCCAGCGTCGCTACCAGCTGTTCTTCTTCCCGCTTATGCAGATCTTCCAACTGTTTATTTTGTTTTTCTTCATCAAATGAAGCCATCAGACATGAATTATACCAATAAACGAAGGACAAAAACAATGGTATAATTGCGCAATGTCTAAAAACGATAAAACATTAGTGTTGCTCGACGCTCATGCTATAATCCATCGCGCCTATCATGCGTTGCCGGAGTTTTTGTCTTCAGGGGGCGAACCCACGGGTGCTCTGTACGGGCTTTCTAGCATGCTGATGAAAATAATTACCGAGCTGAAACCGGATTATATTATTGCTTGTTATGATTTGCCGCAAAAAACTTTCAGGCACGAAGCTTACGAAAAATATAAATCCGGCCGAGCGAAAGCCGACGAAGCTCTTGTTCTGCAATTAAAAAATTCCCGCCGGATTTTTGAAGGTTTCGATATTCCTATTTATGATGCGCCGGGTTTTGAAGCGGATGACATTCTGGGAACGATAGTGGAAAAATATAAAAAAAATGAAAACGTAAAAATTGTCATCGCCTCGGGAGACATGGACACGATGCAACTGGTAGATGACAAAAAAGTGCAGGTCTACACCCTCAAAAAGGGGATTAATGACACCATTTTATATGACGAAAAAGCAGTTATGGAGAGGTTTCATTTTAAGCCAGAATTATTGCCGGACTATAAAGGACTGCGTGGCGATCCGTCGGACAATATCATCGGCATCAAAGGCATTGGCGAAAAAACGGCGGAAACTCTAATTTCAAATTTTGGGACCATAGAAGAAATATATAAAAAAATTAAAAAAGACGAAAAATCTTTTATCAAAGCCGGTGTTAGTCCAAGAATAATTGAGCTTCTTAAGAACAACGAAGAAGAAGCGCTATTTTCAAAAACCCTAGCAACTATTCGCGCCGATGCGCCGATAAATTTTATTCTACCCCAAAAAACTTTTTGGGAAAATGTAAATCCTCAAAAAATAGAAGAAGTTTTTACCTTATTTGAATTTAGAAGCTTGTTCGCGCGTTTGAAAAATTTTCTTAATAACGGAGGTCAGGAGAAATTTGAGAAAGAAAATTTTAGAGCTGGTCTGGCTGGGGTAGGGGACCCAGAGAACCGAGGACCCGAAAAAACTTTGCTTTCTCAAATTTCTCCCGTGAAACTGCAAGAAGCCAGTATCGCGCTTTGGCTGATTAATTCCGATATTCCCAATCCACAAATGGAGGATATTTTACTTTTTGCGAAGACAAAATCTTTTGAAATAGCTCATGAATATATTTTTGAAAAATTAAAAGAGCAGAAACTGGACAAAGTATATGAAGAAATAGAGCGTCCGATTATTCCCATAGTTAAAAAAATGGAGGATTATGGAATTTTAATAGATAAAAAATATTTTGAAAAATTGTCAAAAGAATATCATGCCGAATTGGATATTTTAACCAAGAAAATATACAAAATGGCTGGCGCGGAATTCAACATTAATTCCCCCAAACAATTAAGCGAAGTGCTTTTTGACAAGATGGGGATGAAAACGACAAAAAAGAAAAATGCCAGTGGCTCTTTTTCCACCAAAGTTTCAGTATTAGAAGAATTGGAAGAAGACTATCCGATTATAAAAGAGATTTTGGCTTATCGGGAGTTGCAAAAACTGCTTTCCACCTATATTGACGTGATTCCCAAAATGGTTGCCGAAGACGGCCGTTTGCATGCTAAATTTTTACAAAATGGCACCACTACCGGTCGTTTTTCCTCTCAAGACCCGAATTTGCAAAACTTGCCGATCAAAACGGAACTGGGCAGGAAAATCCGAGGCGGCTTTATCGCTCCAAAAGGCCGCAAGCTCGCCGCTTTTGATTACAGCCAGATTGAGTTGCGGGTGGCGGCGATGCTTTCGGGCGACAAAAAAATGACGCAGATTTTTAAAGACAAAAAAGATATTCACGCGGGAGTGGCCTCATTTGTTTTTGGCGTCCCTTTGGAAAAAGTAGACAGCGAAATGCGCCGTAAGGCAAAAGTGATAAATTTCGGCATCATTTACGGTATGGGGGTTTCTGCTTTGCGGAAAAATCTCGGTGGTACGCGCGAAGAAGCGCAGAGGTTTTATGATAATTATTTCAATCAATTTTCCGGCGTGCGGGATTATTTGGAAAAAGTGAAAGAATATGCCAAGAATAATTTTTATACCGAAACATTATTCGGCCGCCGGCGATATTTTCCCAACATAAACTCCAAAATTCCCTTTTTAAGAAATATGGCCGAACGCACGGCCGCCAATGCCTCGCTTCAGGGCACGGCTGCCGACATTATAAAACTGGCTATAAGATACGCCGAAGAAGATTTAAAGAGCGCGAGGTTATTGGACAAAACGCGTCTTGTGCTTCAAGTGCATGACGAGTTGGTTTATGAAATAGACGAGGGCATCTTGTCAGGGGCCGCAAGAATAATAGAAAAAGCGATGGAAAGCGTGATAGAGAGGTCGTATTTGCATTATAAAACCGACATCCCGCTGGAAGTGCATTCCGGTTCCGGAAATAATTTGATGGAGGTCAAATAAAATTTCTGTTACCCCAAAACTATGCTAAAATACAGAGATGAAAACAGAAAATCAAAATTTCCAAAAACACAGAGTGCATGAGACTTTGGCGCATTCATATTCTCTTTGTTTTGCTCTTTTTTTGGCCGGCGCGGGCTTAGATATTGCTTTCAATTTCAAAGTTTCTGACAGTTTTTTGATGGCTCCCATCGGCGTTTTCTTTTTAATATTCGGCACCTTTTTGATACTCTGGGCGCAAAAGACCTCTCGAAATTTAAAAAAGGAAAATATCAGCAAAGAAACTTTTTATCACGGACCGTATAAATATACTCGTGGCCCGACACATTGGGGAATTTTTTTCTTAATTATCGGTTTTGGGATGATTGTGAACACTCTTTTCATAATTTTATCTGCCCTTGTTTCTCTTCTCGTCTCGAAGTTCACTTTTTTAGATAAGCAGGAAAAACTGCTTGAAGAAAAATACGGCGCTCCGTATCGGGAATATAAAAAAACAGTAAAATTTTAACCATGATATATCTTTTTTCCGGCGATGACGCTAAAAACAAAATTTTAAATTATGAGAAATTTATAAAGTCCATACCAAAAGACACAGAGACTTTTTTTATAAGCAGGAATAGTTTTAATCCGATTCAAATTGAAAGTTTTTATTCCGGCGCCAGTCTTTTTTCTGTCTTAAGCGCCATAATTTTTCAGGAAATTTTTGAACACGAAGAAACGCGCGATTTCGTTTTAGAAAAACTAGGTCTGATGGGAGAATCAGTCAATACTTTTATCTTTTTAGAAGGCAAGTTAAACAAACCGATATTGGATGCTTTTAAAAAAGCCAAAGCAGAACTAAATATTTTTGAATTGCCGAAGGAAAAAAAAGAGAAATACGATAATTTTTTGGTGGCGAATGCTTTTGCCGATAAGGACAAACTTAATACCTGGATTTATTTTAGACAGGCGGTGGACATCGGAGTCTCTTTGGAGGAAATTGTCGGCGTTCTTTTTTGGAAAATTAAAGACATGACTTTAAAAAAGAATTTCAGCAAATTTTCCGAAAAACAACTCAAAAATTTTGCTTCTCGCCTTTCTTATCTTCTGCCCGAAGCTCGAAAAAAAGGGCTAGACGCCGAGTCTGCCCTGGAGCAGTTTTTGCTTGAAGCGTTCTAAAAGTGTGGTATTATCAAATTTGTGCGTATTAAAATAAAAACAATTAATATCCGCCCGTAGCTCAGCTGGTAGAGCAGCTCCCTTTTAAGGAGAAGGTCCTCGGTTCGATCCCGAGCGGGCGGACACTTTACTGTTGTTTCTGGAGCCAATCAATCATTTTTTGAAAGGTGGCAGGGCCGGCTTCTCCGTCTGCCGTCAGCCCTTCGGCTTTTTGGAAGTTAATCACATCCGTTTTAGTGCCGGGGCCGAAATCGTTGTCCACTCTTTTAGAAGTGTTATTATAAGTATTCAAAAAAGTTTGCAAAGTCCCCACTTTGGTGCCGGCAGATTTTTCTTTTATTAAGATATTATCGTCTATCAATTTTTGCAAGGTATTTATAAGGTCCTGATATTTGGAAGGAGCGCTGGCGGGTTTTGAGGGAGCGGGTTCCGGACTTGATGGCTGTTCCGGCTCCGACGGCTGTAAGGCCGCTAATTCTTTTTTTAATTCTTCTATTTCTTTTGCCAGTTCCCAGTTCTTTTCCTCAAGCGCCAGCTGTTTTTGTTTGCTGACATATATGTCTCCGGGTTGAATTGTCCGCACCGCCCAATAACCCAGAAGGCCAAGGCCGGCAAGGATGATAATTGAAAGCAATATAAATTTGAAATTTTCCATAGCCAAGACATTATAGCAAAAAAATATCGCTATGATAAGATAAGCCAATGCGAAGGGAAAATATTTTAGTCTTGCATAATATCCGAAGCGTGGAAAACGTCGGGGCGATATTTCGCACCGCTGATGTGGCAGGAATAGACAAAATTTATTTGACGGGCTATACGCCCTTGCCGATTGACAGGTTTGGCAGAAAAAGGAAAGATTTGGCAAAGTCCGCGCTTGGGGCAGAGGAGCTTGTTAAGTGGGAACAAAAGAAAAACATTTTGTCACTGCTTTCCAAACTAAAACGAGAAAAATATTTTATCATCGCGATCGAGCAAGATGAAGATTCGATTGATTACAAGAAGGCAAAAACCAAAAATAAGAACGCCTTTATCGTTGGGGCAGAAGTGGAAGGATTACCTCAAAATATTCTCAAAAAACGCGATGTGATTGCCGAAATTCCAATGAAAGGAAAAAAAGAGTCCTTAAACGTCTCTGTGGCAACAGGGATAGCTTTATTTAGAATGCTTGGCGTATAGGGCAGAAATGCGCGCTACGGCTATTAACTGTGCTAGGCAAGACCTAGCACAGTTGTAGCAATTAATTATCCAAATAAATCCTTATAATTTATCCATTCTAAAATTTCTTTTTTGAAACTTTGCTCAGAAGGAAAATAATCAGGGTAGGCATCGCTATTTATGATAGAATTCTGTTTTCTCTTTGCACCCAGATAATCAAGATAGCTTGAATACTTATAGTTATCAAGATATTTTAACACCTCTTTTTTATTTTTTATATCGACATCCTTCCAGTTTTTTTGAAAAAGTTTTGTTGGATTTAAATTAATATAAGAAAATATATATTTCAAATATTGATTAGTATCCAAATATTTTGACTTAAATTTACCTTCAAAAAGTCCTCCAGTTCTGCGATATTTTTTATTGTAATACATTACATAGGCCGTGCATAGTTTCTGCATAAATTTACTTATACCATTTTTATCCTTTTCTGTTGTCAAGAGATGAAAGTGGTTGGGCATTAAACAATATGCTCCGATTTCCACTATTCGTTCTCCTCTTTCCCAGAGATAGGGGTCCCCCTCACTTCTTTTTACTAAAAAGGTTCTGAAATTATTTTCAGAATTACAAGTGTAAAGCAGGGTAATAAAATGCCAATAATCCTCCGCGTCATTAAATATTTTCTGTTTACTGTTACCCCGGTTATATAAGTGATAGTATTCGCCGGGCGCAAAGGATACTTTTCTTATAGACATAGAAATATCATAGCAAATAAACTGTGCTAGGCAAGACCTAGCACAGCGTTCACCTTTGATGTACAGAACAAAAATGCGCGCTACGGGCGCTGATAACTTTTCTTTTTATTATTCCTTTACATCCTTTCTTTCTGCATTTTTCTCCTGTGCGACGGTAGGCCTTGTGGTGGAGCTGGAATTTACCTGGCAAGCCATAGATATTTTTATAATCTGACATTGAATCTCCGCCGAAATTAATTCCTTTTGTCAGTGTTTCTTTTATTGCTTTGAAAATTAATTTCATTTCTTTTTCTTTGATACGGGAAACTTTTCTTTCTGGATGTATCCCAGCCCGCCAAAGTATTTCATCGGAATAAATATTACCAATGCCGGCAATGACGGTTTGGTCCATCAAGACTGTTTTGATTTTGCTGTTTGGTTTTTTATTTAAGCGCTCTTTTAATTTTTCCAGAGTGAATTTTTTATCCAGCGGTTCTGGCCCAAGATTGGTAAAATAACTATTTTTTGTGCCTGCCCCGTAGGAAGTTGCAGGCTTTCCTTCGGGGTCTAATAAAGTAATTTTCCCAAATTTGCGAATATCTGATAGAACTAGATAATTTTTGTTAGACAAAGTAAAAACCGCATGGGCAAATTTGATTTTCGGGTCTTTGCCATAAAAAAGATAGCCGGTCATTTTCAGGTGGATCAGGATAGTTTTGTCATTATTTAGATTTATTAAAATATTTTTTGCGCGTCTTTCCACCGACAGAATTTTTTTATTTAACACTTGTTTTTTGAATGAAGGGAAAAATTTTCGGTCAGCAATCGTGCCCTTTTTGCGCTTGTCTTTGGTGGATAAATCTGTCCATACGTCTTTTATAGTAAGGCCCAATATGGTCTTTTTTAAACCCCGCACGGTTGTTTCTACTTCCGGCAATTCAGGCATGGTATTATTATACTACGATGAAAAAGGTTTTATTTATAATATTTCTGGCGGTTTTATTTATTCCTGTTTTTGAAGTCCGGGCGGGAGCAACGCCCGTTAAGATATTGTTGGTTCCCGGTCACGATAATGAAATCTGGGGCGCGCAGTATGGAAATATAAAAGAAGCGAATATGAATTTGGCTTTGGCTACCCGTCTTTATAACCTTCTAAAAAAAGACAGACGATTTGAAGTTCATATCACTCGCGACGATGAAGGATACGTAGAAGAATTTGCTGATTATTTTTCCAAAAAAAGGGAAGACATTTTAGCTTTTAAAGAAAATGCTAAAAAAGAAATGCAAAACAAAATTGCTAATGGAAATTTTATTGAAAAGGAAAATGTTTTCCATAATACAGTTTCAGAAAATACTTCTATCATTCTTTACGGCCTCAATAAATGGGCCAATGAAAATAAAATGGACGCCGTTATTCATGTTCATTTTAACGATTATCCAAGACCGACCAAATGGACGATGGGTAAATACAAAGGTTTTGCCATTTATATGCCGGACGGGCAAATGGCAAACTGGAAAGAAAGCGGACAACTGGCCGCCAACATATTTATGCAATTAAATAAAAAATATATCACTAGCACTTACAAAAAAGAACTGGGAGGACTAGTTCCGGACCAAAAACTGATAGCTTTAGGCTCCAACGGCACGCTTTTGCCCAGTGTCCGCTCCATTTTGGTGGAGTACGGCTATATTTACAGGTTTGGAAATAGTGCCACGCGGCATAAGGCATACAACGAAATGGCGAACTTCACATTCGCTGGTCTGAAAAACTATTTTTTTAAAAAATAATTTTATTTTCCGCCCAGAATTTTCAGCGCTTCGCGGATTTTGGTGTTGGTGTTCGCATCGGGAGATACCCCCTTTAAAGCTTCGCGAGCTTCGTTTTGAGAATAGCCCAAGGACTTCAAGGCCTCAAGAGAATCCAGTTCTTCTTGCAGGGAAGCTCCGCCTTTTTCATCTTTCATTCTTTCCGCCAGTTTATCGCGCAACTCAATTACGATTTTTTCCGCCGTTTTTTTGCCGATGCCGGATATTTTCGTGAGATAGCCGATATCTCCCGTGCTTATGGCTCTTTTTAGTGTATTAATTGTAGCAACGCCCAAAATTACAAGAGCCCCTTTCGGCCCGATGCCGGAGACATTTATAAGCATCTCAAAAAATTCCAGTTCTTGGCGGTCTAAAAATCCATATAAATCAAAAGCATCCTCGCGGACATGCGTATGAAGCCAGAGGAATATTTCTTCATTAAGCGAGGCAAGACCTAGCGCGCCAGGTCTTGCCTCGCTTATATTCATGTTTATCTTATAGCCCACTCCGCCTGTTTCAACAATCAGAAATTTTTCTGTTTTTAAGATAATTTTTCCCCTTATGCTTCCAATCATCTCTTAATCATACTCCAAGCAAGCGTTTTTTATAATTGACGGAGGTTGCCAATTCTGCTATAACTTTAAATGGAAATAAGAGGCGAGAATTTTCTTGCCACTGGTCCGGCCAATCCGGAAATGTTTTTTGAGAGGAGGAAAAAGTGGATATCGTTCGGTTGTTTCCCCGTGAGATTATCCGCATCGGTCCGACTCACGGAGAGGAATTTACGGAAGATATCTTTCCGGGAGGAATCCACGGGATAGCTCTTCCCCGCGATCAAAATCTGACCGCGGAGGTAGAGGTTTATGTTTATGAGGTGGTTAAGCTTGGGACTTTCAAAAGTATCCCAGATATTTTTGAAAGTCTTGGTAACGGTCATCCGCCCTTGCGGACAGCCGCTCAAGTGATTCGATTCTACGGTGACCATCGGGACAAGATTTCCGATGGCAATTTTTTTCAAGTCGGCTCCTTTATCGTTGAGATACTCAGGTTTGAGGAGCTCGGGTTTGCGGTGAACACTCTCCCGCTTTCACATAACCCAACCTGGTCGCCAGGCGTTCGCTTGATTTGTCTGGCGGACGCATCTCCGAGCCGCAATTAGCGGCTCTTTTTCTTTTATTTTTCAATTGCCTTTTTAAAAATTTTTTGCTACATTAAATATATGCCCATAACCCAATCAGCCAAAAAAGCGGTTCGCAATTCATTGCGCAAGAAAGCCTTTAATGACCAGCGCAAAAAAGCGATGAAAGAAATAATCAAGAAGATTGAAAAAATTGCCAAAACCGACAAGGCGGAGGCCGTTAAAATGCTTTCTTCCGCTTTCCAAGCCATAGACAAAGCGGCCCAAAAAGGCGTAATCAAAAAAAACAACGCCGCCCGCAAGAAAGCCCGCTTGACAAGATTAATTAAATAAACAAAAAACCCGCCGAAAAGGCGGATTTTTTGTTGAAGAGAATGCTACGCGCGTTGCACGTTCACGGCATTCAATCCTTTCGGCGATTCCTCTGTTTCAAAAGAAACAGCGTCGCCTTCTTTGAGCTCGTCAAAGGTTACGCCCACCAAAGAATTGCTGTGAAAGAATAAATCTTTCGCCAATCCTTCTCCGGCGATGAAGCCGAAACCTTTATCAGTGAGTCTTTTTATAGTACCAGTCATTGATATTTTTATTTAAGTTATTAAATTACAAATAGATAACTAAGAAATCGACTCTTTTCGCACCTACTTTGTTTGTCAAATATAGCGTGTTCGAGTGCATTTGTCAAGCTATTGACAAAAAACCAATTAGGTGTATTCTATATAGATATAAAGTTCCCCCGCCCGACGGTCTCAATTAGAACGCTCACCTTTTTCATTTTTCCTCCGATAAGCTCGGAGCTTTTTTTGTTTTCGGCATAATTCAGTGGCTTCATTG
>Ga0076018_105_pt1 | contig 29877 bp, 29 predicted proteins | sample RifGroB1_FD_68080 | JGI IMG/M metagenome (GOLD analysis project Ga0076018, IMG submission 68080) | Parcubacteria (Nomurabacteria) bacterium GW2011_GWB1_40_7
CTTCCGTAATATATTCGTGGAGTTTAGGGGTTTTACTTTAAAAAGAGAAGTAGATATAGTAAACGCACTAAATAATCGAAGGCGTTTCCTATCTAGCTAATGCATAAAGACTTACGAAGATTAAATGCCTTAGCTATATATTTATAGAGAAGGATTTTTAAGTGAATAGAATATTCTTTGATTATGGGGCCGTGGGGTAGCCTAGTTAGCCTTCCGTCATGGGGTGGCGGTGACCCGGGTGCGAATCCCGGCGGTCCCATTTCGTTCGCCGCAGCGAGAAGCTTCACAGCAGCTTCAGAAAATTGCGAGAAAGCTCGCAGCAAGAGCGAATCGAAATATATAAAATCGCACTGCGAAGATATTGCTTTCCATTTGTTATTATTTATTAGAAGATTGTTGAAGGGTGAATGAAATAAATAAACCATGACTCGCTTTGATATGGTTTTTTCTATGAAAAAAACCAAGATTTATTTAGAATTTTGCGTATTTTATAGTAAATAAAAGTATAAATAATATTAATTACCCAAGTTTTCCTTGAAATTTAGTCACTACAAATTTTATCGAAGGTAAAACCGATACATTTATATACTGGTAATGCCTAACATAGGCATTACTATGGCATTCATAAGAAAAAAGAAAGTGGGAAAAAATGTTTACTTAGAAAAAGTTGAGAGTTATAGAGAGGATGGAAAAATTAAACAAAGGGTCTTAGAATATCTAGGAAAAGAAATTAATGGACAACCCGTTAAGAAAGTATTTACTAATAAAATACAAATACAGAGTGTAAAACAAAGTTTGGATGTTTTAGCAATAGATAAAATTGCTGAAGATTTAGACATTAAAGAATTGGGAAATCCTTATGTTCTTTCTCTGGTATATTCACAATTATTAGAAAACAAAAGTATAAACAAACTTGAAGGTTGGATGAAATATGACAAGGTATCTGTAAAAAAACTTTATGAGTCTTTAGCTGATGTTGATGACGCCGATTTTGAAAAGGTAAATGATAAGATGTTATCCGTTTTTAGTAAATATGAAAAGATATCTAAGGCTACAATTATTGATGTAACTGATACTTATTTTGCTGGAAGCAGTTTAAATATTAAAAAAAGAAAGGGAAAAGATAATCAAGTAAGCAAATTAACTCAAATAGGTTTAGCAGTTTCTTTTGATAACGGATTTCCTATTTTTCATAAGCAATATCATGGGAATCTTTCTGGAATAAATATATTTAAGGATATGTCTTTAGAGTTAAAAAATAAAGGAATATCGTCGGTAATTATGGATAGAGGAATGTTATCTAAAGAAAACATAGAAATAGCTTTAGAATTAAAATTTCAAATAATTGCAGGTTTGAGAAAAAATTCTACTTTGATTAAAAAGTTTATTGAACCAATAAATCGAGAAGATATTTACTCTGCAAAATGCAGAGTTCCTCTAAAGAAGACAACTGTCTTCATAAAAGAATTTGATTATCTTAATGGAAAATTAATTGTTGTTTATAATCCGGGATTGGAATATGTAAAAAAAGAAATTAATTTTGAAAAAGAAATTGATAGCAATTTTGATGTAGGATATTCGCTGATTTATCATAATACAAAATATTCTTCTGCAGAAGTTGTAAAAAGATATTATGACAAAGAAATGGTTGAAAGAGCATTTAAACAATTGAAGGGTGTATTAAGTTTGCGGCCCATAAGAGTTTGGCTTTCAAATCATGTTACAGGTCATATAAAAATTTGTTATCTTGCCTATGCAATTTTATCTTTAATGAATTACAAATTAAAAAAATTAGATATTTCTGCAGTTGAAGCTTTAGAATCTTTGAAATATGGCTATAAGGTAACTCTGAAAGATTCTACTTCAAATCATGAATGGAGCATTCATGTTCCTCTCGAACCAAAACAAAAAGATATTTTAAAGAAATTGGGTGTAATGCCTAAAAACTAGGGTAAATTCAGGTAAGTAAGATGTATCTTCTTTGTCAGGAATAGAAGAATTTGCTTGTTCAAGAAAAGGTTCAAAATGTTTTTCCGGAATGAAAGATATTTTGTTTTCAATTAATTTGAGTAATTCATTTACCTCAATAGAAGATAATGAACTCAGTTCTAGAATTCTTAATTGGTGTTCATTTATTTCTTCAAGCAAAAGTATTGGAGAGTATAATTCTAAATTTTCCAAAAATAAAATTTTTTTGGTTATGCCCAATCCAGTTAGAGCTGTGAATACAATTCCTGCATTTATTACAAGTTTCATTTATTTTAATGAGGGATATAACTTTTTTAACTTTTCGTGCATGGATTTTTTTAGTTCTTTCGCAAGTTCTAATGCATCTTTTTCTGTTAATTTAGATTTTGAAACTATTTCATTGAATCTTTCATATCCTTCGGTTAGTTCTACTCTTTTAATGAATGCTTCTCTGGCTACTTCACTCCAGTTTATAACTCTTAATAAGTCCATTTTCTTTTTCAATTCAACTGGAATTGATATTGTTAAGTGTTCCATTTTTAATCTGTCCTGTGTTTATTTTTACTAACACAGAAAACACAGCAGATACACCTATATAAAGATTTCGATTTTTAGATATTTATCAGTTTATATGGAATTTATTTCTTCTTTTTACTAGCTATTTGTTTTATTGTTTTGAGAATTATTGTTTTAGAAGCCATTTCCAAAGAGGAATAAATAATATCTTTTTGTTTTCTATAATCTCTTCGTTTTCATAGTCCCATGTTAGCACAATTAAGTTTTTACAATTAAAATTTTCTGGTTGCTTAATTAATAATTTTACTTCTCTTTCTTTTGTTTCTGATTTTGTAATATCGAAGCATACTTGAATTAAGGAAGATATCTCTTTGTCTTTTTTTATTAAGAAGTCTATTTCGCCTTTTTCATTTGAAAAATAGGCTATATTCTCTCCTTTTCTTATAAGTTCAATAAATACTAAGTTTTCCATAAGTTTGCTTTTGTCTCCAAAATTTTTTATTGAAAAAAATCCATTATCAATTATATATGGTTTTGGCATAGACTGCTCTGATTTTATATAAGAATATGAAAACTTTCTTAACATAAACGAAAAAAAAGCATCATTTAGATAATTAACGTATTGATACAGTACATTCTTTCCTGCTTTGATTCCTGTTGATTTTAAATAATTATGAAATTTATTTATTGAAAATTCTTTAGAGATAATTTAAGAGTCGAGGCACGGTTACGGGTAGGGATAATTAAAGAAAGTTTCATTTTGCTTAATCAAATAATTTCTGATTCTCTTTGACCCAAGAAAATACTTTAGCAACGCCAGCTGGAATTGTACTTTCAGTAGTTACAACACCCTCTGCGTCTTCAAAACGAGCGTTTAGAACATCAACTGTCCAAAGATCAGTATCACTATCGTTGGAATCAATAGTATTGTTTGCGGTAATTGCGATTTCCAACTTTTCAGTATCGTCTTCTCTTATGATTACACCTGAATCAAGAGAGATGGATCGAGTCCATACTTCGGTACTAGATTCAGAAAAATCATCAACGTCTGCTTCTCCGACTTTCTCGCCGTCAAACCAGACAGAAACTGATTGTGCGTAATCATCAAGGTCTTCAGAAGAAGTAGCACCTGATTCTACAAATTCAACTTTAACGGAAGTGATTTCTACGTCAGAACCTTCAGCTTCTACTTCGAAAGCTAGCACTTTTACATCCTCCTCTCCTTCACCAACTTCTTCGCTGGCATAAGTAGGAAGATCATCAACTGTAATTGATCCTGCTCCTCCGGTCAAAGGACCTGTTGGTGTTGAACCTGAACCGTCGCACTTTGCTCCAGTAGTTGAACTGTATCCGGAAGTTGAAGTACATCCTGCTGGAAAAGTACCAGTTGAAGTACAAAGCAGTCCTGTGGTTGTACTATATCCAGAACCCGAAGTACAACCTGCTTGCCAAGTGCCAACTGAACCCATCCAATTTGCGCGGGACAAAGGACCGAATACTCCATCGGCTACTAATCCCTTGCCTGCCTGCCAAGCCATAACGGCCGCTTTGGTCATAGGACCAAAATTACCGTCTGCTACAGCTCCGACAACGGTCTGAAGACATTGAACTTCAACGCCTGTTGAACCTGCTCTCAAAGTAGTGGTGATTGAACAAGATTCTGCCGCGGCGGTGTCAGCTTTAACAGCGACAACTCCTCCGACGACTAGAACTGTGACAACCAAAACTCCAAGAAGAAATTTTGATTTTAATAATTTACTCATAAATTTTTCTAATTTTTACGCCATTAATCCCGACCGTGAGTCGGGATCCCGATTTTGGTCGGGATTAGTTTCGACAAACTAAAAGCGTATTTTTCTTATCATTCTCACCCGCCAATAAATTTATAATAACTAATAATGTGGCAGATGAACAATGAACAGAGGTGAACTACTAAACATTGAAAACAAAAACTATTCTATCCCGATTAGAGATAAATCTCTAACGGGACTCATATTCAGTTTTCAATGGGCATTTATTTCCACCAAATATCATTTGAGATTTTTTCGACGAAATCGCAAACAAAAATAAAGTGAAAACAAATATAATTTGCGAATACAAAACACACATTGCTGTACGTTTCGTAAACACAACATTATTATAATATATTCCAAAAATATATTGCAATATATTATGTGGATAACTTGAATAGACATTATGCTTTAGGCACTAGCCATTAGCAAAATACAACCAGAAATCCATAGATATAGAATATCACTAAATAAAGCAGATAGCAAGAACAAAATACAATGTTAAGCTTTAGCTTTTTTGAATTAGCTAGCACCTATTTAATAAAATACCTGCTCCATCTTTTCTCTCCGGTTTTATTAAGGACATTGTCCTTTACCATAGATGCCAATTCTCTTTGGAGTGTTTTCTCACTACAAGAAGTTAATGACCCGTATGCTCCATTTTTAATGTCCGTTATGGTGGCATTTCCTCCCATTTTTTGTATTAGATTGATTATTTCGTTACGTCTTTCTTTCTTCAATATATCAAAATCCGGAGAGCGCGAGGCAAGATCTAGTGTGTCATGGCTTGCTCTTGAATCAATTCTATCGGACAAAGCTTTCATAAGAGTGCTTCCTTTTTGGACACCAATCCGAGTACCTGCCCGCGCAGGTAAATGTCCTTTATGTCCAATAGAATTATGGCGAAACAAAACTTCTTCCATCCCCATTTTCTCTTCTTTTAAAAAGTCTTCTAGCCACGCGGGATTATCCTGTGGAGCAACAAGCGAATTTTTGAATCGAGCAAACTCATTGACGAGAATATTTTTATTCATTTCTGAAATCATATTCATAGTGAAAGCAATATCCAAAAAAGACAAAATTCCCTGTATATTTCTGACAAGGTTTAACCTTGTCATGGTTGTAATGTCCGATAAAATTTCTACTCCCAGTGTCCTTAATTTATTTTTCAACGGTTCATCTTTGTCCATTATGTCCGTAACCATATAAAGCGCGGTAATAAGCTTGTTTGCTTTTGTATAGGACAACCTCTCCCCGCCCTCCCCTGTTAGGGGAGGGAGAAGGGTGGGGTTGGTGTCTTTGAGATTTTTGAGATTTTTTTCTTCTCCAAACATCTGTCCATTATATATAAAAGACATGGCAAGTCAATCATTTGCCATAGTCGAAAGTTATAAAGTTTTTAAAGTAAAAAAATGTGTTAAAATAGCTTTATATGGCAAAACAAAATAAAAAGGAGAATCTGAAACGAAAAGAGTTTGTCGCTGGATTAAAAACGGAAACCAAGCACGGAATTATCGCGGTTGTTTTTTTTGTTCTCGCGCTGTTTTTTTTAATGTCCTATTTTGAGATTGCCGGCAAGGCAGGAATCTTTGCTTACGAAAAACTTTCTCTCCTGCTCGGCATCGGCTATATTCTTCTTCCGGCTCTTTTTATTTTGCTTGGAATTTCCTTTATAAAATCAGAAGTGCCGGACATCGGCTGGACGCGCGCCGCAAGCGGAATAATGTTTCTGCTTTCCGGTTTGGGAATTATAGACATCGCCTCAAATACCCACGCGGGCGGACTGCTCGGAAGAATTTTATCAACGCCTTTCGTCGCTCTCTTTGACGCGTACGCGAGTATTATTTTTCTCGGAGCAATTTTAATAATTTCAATTTTAGCAATGTTCGACGCCAAGCTGAACCTCGCGCCGTTTTTGGAAAAAATTTGGGGATTTTTTGTTAAAAAGAAAGAAGAGAAAGAATTCACTTCGGACTTAAATGAAGATGAAATTAAAGAAGTGGAAAAAGTTATGCCGGAGGAAGAAGAAAGAGAAACTACTGGAGAAAAAATAAAAAATGTTTTGTGTGTTGGGAAAAAGGAAAAAGAAGAAGACGAAGAAGAATTTTTGAATCCAAAACTAAAAGCTAAAAACTATAAGCAAGGCGCTAATTATGTCCCTCCCCCTCTTTCGCTTCTTGAAGAAGACCAAGGAAAACCGAATACGGGCGACATCAAAGCAAATGCGAATATAATCAAACGCACGCTCGCGAACTTCGGCATTGAAGTGGAAATGGATGAAGTAACAATCGGGCCGACAGTCACACGTTATGCTTTGAAGCCGGCTGAAGGCGTAAAACTCTCCCGCATCGTCGGCCTGCAAAATGACCTCGCGCTATCCCTCGCCGCGCATCCCATTCGCATAGAAGCGCCGATTCCGGGCAAATCTTTAGTCGGCATTGAAATTCCGAATAAATCAAAATCTATTGTCGGATTGGCGACTCTCCTTTCCGATGAAAAATTCCAAAACTCTCCCAAGCCGCTCACCACGGCCCTAGGCCGCAATATTTCCGGCAAAGCAATTTTCGGCAATCTAGCCAAAATGCCGCATATTTTGGTCGCCGGCACAACCGGCTCGGGAAAATCGGTAACCATTCATTCCATGATTACTTCCCTTTTGTATAGAAATGGGCCGGATGACTTGAAATTTATACTAATAGACCCGAAGCGCGTGGAGCTTACTCTTTACAACAATATCCCGCATTTGCTCACGCCCGTCATCACGGAAGCAAAAAAGACGATTCTGGCCTTGAAATGGGCCGCCAAAGAAATGGATCGCCGATATGACATTCTGGAAGCGGAATCGGTCCGAGACATAGAATCCTACCACAAAAACATTTGGGAGAAAAAACACCCCCTCCCGACCTCCCCCGAAGGGGGAGGCGTAGACCGCCTGCCATATATTGTCATTATTATAGATGAATTGGCGGACATTATGAGCACTTACCCGAGAGAGTTGGAAGCCGCCATTGTGCGCCTAGCACAGATGTCCCGGGCAGTGGGTATTCATTTAATACTCTCTACTCAACGTCCGGAAGTAAATATCATTACGGGTTTGATTAAAGCCAATATCCCAGCTCGCGTAGCACTCAAAGTATCCTCGCAAGTAGACTCGCGCACAATACTGGATGCGGGCGGAGCGGAAAAACTTTTGGGCGCCGGCGATATGCTCTACTCGTCGGGCGAGGCTCAACCGGAACGTCTGCAAAGCGCCTTTATTTCTGAATCGGAAGTTAAGAAAGTCGTGAAATATTTAGCCGACGCTTACAGAGATGAAGTCTCTGAAGAGATAAGCTTGACCGCGGGGTCTATTTCCGCGGATAAAAGCATTTTTGAAAGCAGTTTGGAAGATGACGGAGATGAAAACGATGACGAAATGTATGAGGAAGCCCGAGCTTGCGTAATAGAAGCCGGCAAGGCCTCTACCTCTTATCTCCAGAGAAAATTAAAACTGGGATACGCCCGCGCGGCGCGATTGATGGATAAATTGGAAGAGCGCGGAGTCATCGGTCCCGGCGAAGGCGCGAAACCGAGAGAAGTGCTGGAAAAAATAGAAAGAACGGAAAGCGAAGAGAATGTAATATGAACCAAAACGCGAAAAAGATAGTTAAGATAGCGGGATTTTCTATTTTTTTTGTTTTAATTATTTTTTACGCTTTTTTCGTCTCCAAAGATTTGATTTTGGGAGTAAAAATTAAAAACGTGAATCTGATAGACGGCGCCACAGTTGCAGAAAGCACAATAAAAGTAATCGGCAACGCGAGGAATGCGATAAATTTAACTTTGAACGGCCGGGAAATTTCCGTGGACGAGCAGGGCAACTTTGATGAAACAATTGCGCTTCTGCCGGAATATAATATAATCAATATCAAAGCGCGGGATAAATTCGGGTATATGGACGAGAAAAATTATAAATTAATTTATGAAGCAGGAAATGCTTTTTAGAATGGTCTGGCCGGGATAGGGACCCGGAGAACCGAGGACCTTATAAAAAGCATTTCCTGCAAAATATAAATATGATAAAGAAAAAAGAGAAGAAAGAAGACAAAACAGTGGGTGAAACAATATTAAACGACGCCCTAAAGGCTATTCAGACAAAATTTGGTGAAGGTTCAATATTGAAATTTGGCGATTCGCCAAAGGTAAACGTTAGTGTAATACCGACTGGATCCATCGGACTCGATATGGCGCTCGGTATCGGCGGAATTCCGCGTGGCAGAATCATTGAAATATTTGGACCAGAATCTTCCGGCAAGACAACTCTCTCTCTCCACATCGTCGCCGAAGCGCAAAAGCTCGGCGGAATTTGCGCGTATGTGGATGCTGAGCATGCCATGGATCCGGACTATACGAAAAAACTTGGAGTAAATATAAATGACTTGCTTATTTCCCAGCCGGACAACGGCGAGCAGGCTCTGGAGATCGTGGAGAGCTTGGTGCGAACCGGGAAAATTGATGTCATCGTCGTAGATTCGGTGGCGGCGCTCACCCCCAAAGATGAAATTGAAGGCGATATGGGCGCCTACCATGTCGGCAAACAAGCCCGCCTGATGTCCCAAGCTCTTCGCAAATTGACCGCCATCGTCGCCAGGTCTAAAACTGTCGTTATTTTCATAAACCAAATAAGAATGCAAATCGGAGTGATGTTCGGCAATCCGGAAACGACCCCGGGAGGAAAAGCGCTGAAGTTTTACACTTCCGTCCGGTTGGATATTCGCAAAATCGCCCAAATAAAAAAGGGGGAAGAAGTTGTCGGTAGTCGCACGCGCGTAAAAGTGGTGAAAAATAAAGTCGCCGCTCCATTTAAGCAAACGGAATTTGACATCATTTACAATGAAGGTATTTCCAAAGAAGGAGAAATCATGGCTTTGGGTGAAAAATTCAAGATTATAGAAAAAAGCGGAAATTCGTATTTTTACCTGCCTGCGCAGACAGGTACGCCAAGCGATGAAAAAGCGGAAAAAATGAAATTAGGTGTAGGTTATGATTCTACTCGAAAATTTTTGAAAGAAGAAAAGAAAATTTCTGAACAAATTTTAAAGGAAATTAAGAAAAAGTTTGTAGAGGAGGTGTAAAATGCAATTCCACCTCACCCCTGCCCCTCTCCGGAGTACCAGAGAGGGGGAAATATTTATGAAAGTTTTTTAATTTCTTCTCTAATTTTATTTAGCACATTTTCTAAGTCATTTTCCACTTCGCTATTCCAAAACCTTATAACTTTTATATGCTTTGTTTTTAAATAAAATGTTCTATCTTTGTCATATTCTTTATTTTCTTTAATATTGTGAACAGAACCATCAAGTTCTATAACAAGTTTTATTTTAGGCATGTAAAAATCAACAATAAACATATCTATCGGGTGTTGCCTCCTCCACTTTATCCCTAATTTTCCCCCTCGTAATTCTTTCCAGAGTATTTTTTCTGCTTTTGTATTTTCTCTACGCAAGATTCTAGCTTTTTTAATTATCCCATCGTTTTGCATTTATTTATTGTAGCATTTTGTATTTTGAACTCTCCCCCTCTCCAGTAATCTGGAGAGGGGACAGGGATGAGGATAGAATTCGGAATCTTTTTTAATTGAATAGTAATTTTTTTTAAACTCGTTCTACATATTCCCCAGTTTCAGTATTTACCCGAATAGTATCCCCTTCGCTGATAAACATCGGGGCGTTTAAGGTTGCGCCATTTTCTAAAGTAATTATTTTATTGCCACCCTTTGAGGTATCTCCTCTCACTGCTGGCGGAGCTTCTTTTACCCTGAACTCCATTTTGATGGGTAAAGTAATTTTGATTATTTTTTCTTCATCATCCTCATTTGTCCAAATCAAGGCCGTGGCATTGCTGTTTTGTTTTAAAAACTTCGCGACAACGCCAATGAGCGCCTCGTCCAACTTGAATCTATTGCTTTTATCGTTTGGATCGCAAAACCAATATTCTCCTCTGTTCTCATATAAAAATGTTATATCCCTTTTTTCTATATCCGCCTCGTCGGCAGAATCGGAAACATGAAAAGTGGCTGGGAAAACTTTTCCCGATATTAGGCTTCGCAATTTCACTTGGTTTTGAGGCTTTCTTTGCTGGGTGCGAGCAACATGGGACTCCACCACCTCGCATGGTTCGTCATCGTGAATTATTATCCTCTTTTCTCGGATTTCATTATATTGAAGCTGTGACATAAATTTATTTAACCACAAAAGGAAGCAAACCTAAAAATCGCGCGTGTTTGATAGCGTTTGCTAAGGCACGTTGATTTTTTGATGTTACACCTGTGCGCTTGTGGCTTACAATTTTGCCGTTTGGATTCAAAAACTTTTTTAAGATTTCAATATCCTTATAGTCTATATACTTTATGTTGTTGGCTGAAAAATAATCTTGCTTCATATTTTCGTAATTCGTAATTGATAATTCGTAATTGTTTAGAAAGGTATGTCTTCAGGATTAATGTCTTCTTCCGGATATTCTATAGAATCAACTTCTCCTCCGCTTTCCGCCGCCGGCGCTTTTGAACCTGCGCTCGTTGTTCCTCCCCCTCCTCCGTTTCCTCCTTTTGGACCAAACTGCGTGCGATCGGCGACTATCTCGGTACGGTATTTTTTTTCTCCACTTGTTTTATCTTCCCAGCTTCTGGTTTGCATCCTGCCTTCAACAAGAAGCGAGCTTCCTTTTTTCATATACTGCGCGACTGTTTCCGCTTGGCGCCCGAAAACCACCACGTTGTGATAATCTGTCGCTTCTTGGCGCGCTCCGTTCTTGTCTTTCCAAACGCGGTTGGTAGCCAAACCAAAGGTGCAGACTTTTATCCCCGAAGGCAAAGAGCGAAGCTCCGGATCTCGGGTAAGGTTTCCTATAATAATTGCTTTATTTAAATACATTTGGGTTAGGTTTTAGGTTCTAGCTTCTAGTCACTAGCACCTAGTTAACTAATAATTAAGCTTCAATTAATGCGTCTATCTCTTTATCAATTTCTTCTTTGTTTATCGGGACAGCTGTTCCAATTTTTTCATTTTTCTTAATCATCGGTCTCCTGTGCATTTCTCCGCGCGCAAATCTCTTTGTGGCTATGGTATTTTCTCTAACGGTCTTCAATATCAAAAATCTGATAAAATTCGGGTCAAGGTCAAGCTTCTTTTTTAATTCTAAAACTTTGTCTGAATCCATCGCAAATTTAACCCAACCGAAATAAGCAGTATTGAATTTGTTGCGTACGTTCGCCACAACTTTCGTCATCGCATAAGCAAGATTTATCATTTTTGGCATTTCGTCGGAAATGGCAACGCCCTTAAGAGACGACACGAGCTCTTTTAAATTACCATAAACAACCGGTAAATTTTCTTCGGAAATAGCAGGCGTCAAAAGATATCCGAGTTCGTAAACTCTGGAATCTGCGTCTCCACCTGTTTCGATTTCATTTTTAATTTCTGTTTCCGACATGTGTTTTATAGTAGCAAAAAGGCCTTAAAAAGTAAATACTCGCTTGGCATTGGCAATAATAGCCCGCGCGACCTCTTCCTCCGGTTGGTTCTTAATTTCGGCGATTTTTTTTACGATTTCTTTCACATAAGAGGGCTCATTGCGCTTGCCCCGATACGGCACAGGAGCCATATAGGGAGCATCAGTCTCTGACATAATCATATCTAGTGGAATATTTTTGATAACTTCATCATAATCGTGTGTAAAAGTTATAACTCCAGTAAAGGATAGGCTAAAACCAAGATCCAAAAAGGCCTTAGCATCTTCTAGTGTTCCAGCAAAAAAATGCACGTCACCTTTCACTCCAGGAAATTCTTTTAAGATTTCTAAAACATCCTGATATGCATTTAGACTAGAATCTTTTGAATTATTTCTGATATGTAGCATAAGTGGTTTCCCGGTCTCTTGCGCTAAAGAAACGTGTTCTCGAAAAACCTTTTTCTGTTTTTCTACAGTCCCTGCGCTACAGTGAAAATAATCTAAACCACACTCTCCTATCGCCACCACCTTTGGATCTTTCAAAAGTTCCAAATAAGCATCTTTGTCAAACTCCTCAATCCTTGTTTTAAAACCCTCAGCACCAATTTCTTCTTCGTCGTGATAAGACTCTTCAAGGTGAATCGGGTGCAAGCCGACAATAGCATACACTCCCTCTTTATATTTATTGGCAATTTCTACTGCTCTTTTCGAAGTACTCAACTGACTTCCAACATTTATAACCCAAGTATCGTTATCGAGCGCGCGTTTAATAACAGCATCTCCATCTTCCTTAAATGCCTTAAAATTCACGTGGCTATGTATGTCTATGTATTTGGGTTGCATTTTAATCTTTTCTTAAGAAAAGAGGCTTTTCTGGTTTTTTGTTTTCTTTGATTAGTTTTTTTATGCTGTCGCTTGTTTCTGGCATTAATGGATTTAGCATTTCGGCTATTTTATATAAACGAACAACCATGCTTGAAATTAACTCTTCTCCTTTTTCCTCATCCACTTTTACTACCTTGAATGGTTCTGTTTCTTGAATAAATTTATCCAATTCTCCTATTTCATTCCAAACATAATCTGTCGCCTGTTTGATATCAAACTTTTTAAAAAAACTAAAATACTCTGCGAGATCGGTTTTTTCTAAACCTGCCTGCGCAGGCAGGTATTTTTCCGACAATGTTAGAATACGCGAAGTTAAATTTCCCAGACCATTCGCCAGTCCAGAATTGTAGGCGTCCTTAAAACGCTCCATCGTAAATGGGCTGTCTTCAAAAGAAGAAATCTCGCGCAAAAGAAAATAACGGAGAGCGTCTGCGCCGTATTCTTCTACAATATGAATCGGATTTATCACATTGCCGAGCGATTTGGACATCTTTATTCCCCCCTCGCCGGTAATAAAACCATGATAAACAATAGTGTCGGTCGTCGCCAAGTCCGCGGACATCAGCATCCCCTGCCACATGACTGATTGAAATTTAACCATATCTTTGCCCGCAGTTTGAACGGTTTCCCCGTTTTGCCAAAATTTTTCAAAAATTCCCCCGCTGTCGGGCCACCCCAGAGTTGACAGATAGTTTATAAAAGCGCCAAACCAGACATACATCACCTGCGTGTCATCCCCCGGTATCGGTATGCCCCAGGAAAAACGTTTTTTGTCGCGAGAAATTGAAAAGTCTTCCATGCCGTCTTGCGCAAAGTCAATTGCTTCTTTTCTGCGCCATTCCGGAAAAATTGCTTTGTCGCCCGCCAGATATTCTAAAAGCCGTTTTTTATAATTTCCCAGCCGAAAAAAATAATTTTCTTCTTCAACCATTTCGGGTTTTTGATTCGGATGAAGCGAACAAAAGCCCTCTATTAGATCTTTTTCGGTAACAAATTTTTCACACCCGACGCAATAAAGCCCTCTATATATTTTTTTGTAAATATCGCCCTTGGTGTCGCAAAGACGCCAAAATTCTTGAGCTGCTTTTAGATGTTCCGGACTGGTAGTTCTGATAAAATTATCATATGAAAGATTAAGAATCTCTTTAAGCTCTAAAAATTTTTGCGCATAATAGTCAACATAATCCTGAACATTTTTACCCTCTTTTATGCTGGCTTCCCATATCTTTTGGCCATATTCATCGGTGCCGGTGCTGAAAAAAACATCTTTTCCTAAGAAACGCTGATATCTAGCAATAGCATCTGTTTGCACTAACTCCAAGGCAAAACCGATATGCGGGTCCGCGTTTACATAAGGAATCGTCGTGGTAATGTAGAAACTATTTTTTTTCATCGCCTGCATGAGCTAAAATCTTATCTTTTTCAATATCATTCAAAAATTCCATCATTACAACCGCCACTGGGATAGCAAGAATCGCTCCCCAAAATCCATCCAGTTCAAAGCCGATCACTACTGCGAGAATAATAACAATCGGGGAAAGACCCACAATCTTTTTTATAATAAGCGGAGCAAAAAGGAAAACTTCAAATTGGTGAACAATGACATAAGCCCCGGTCACCATAAGCGCGCTGGAGATTCCGTCAGAAAGATAAGAAAAAGCAAAAGTTGGAATCAGCGCGACTAAAATGCCATAAGGAACCATCTCCATTACTCCCGCAATTATGGCCAAGAGAAGCGCGTACTGTATGCCCAAAAGAGAAAGGATTAAATAAATAAGAACGCCAACGACAAAACCCACCAGCATCTGCCCTCTTACCCAAAGACCTATTTTATAACTTGAGCGCGTCCAAAGATCCACCACATAATCTTCATATTGAATAGGAATAATAATCCGAAGGAAATTTTCTATTCCTTTTTCTTGAATGGAAAGATAAAAAGAAATAAGAATAATCAAAACAAAATTGAAAATGCCTCCGAAAGCGACAGAAAGAACTTGAAAAAACCCGCTGGAAAGATTCAAGACAAAGGCCTTGGAGACGGATAAAAGAGCGGTAATGGAAAAACGGCCCGAGAGAGCGCTGACGATTTCCTTGGCGCCGGAGAATGCTTCGTTTTGGAAATAACTCAAAAAAGAAACATCCGGGGCATAAGACGAAATAAAGGTGGAGAAATTATAAATTTCGGTTATTAAAAGCGGAGCGAAAAGATAAAACAGCGCAAACAAAGTTAAAAGCGATCCAGCATACAAGATAATAATTCCCAAGATTCTATTAATGCCTATTTTCTGCAAGTGGGGAATGGAAGAATCCATAAAAGAAGCTATGACGATGGCTGTTAAAATTACCAGGGCCAAATCCCGCAAAAACCACAGCAAAAGCACGCAGACAGCGACCAAAACAACCCGGACCATGGTGCCGGTAGAAATAGAGATATCGGTGATATTTTTATTTTCCGTCATGAAAATATAATACCACAGAATAATCTAAATTAAAAAGTTTAAAATTCCAAGATTTTGAGGAATGAGGCTTTTTCTTTGAAAGGCCCGATGAGTGCCAGATTAAGTTTTTCATTCTTGAAGATATCTTTGGCTAAGTTTTGTATTTCACCTGCCGTCACTTTGCGGATTTCTTCAGCTTTTTCTTGCGTGCTTTTGAGCTCGCGCTTCAGAAGCTCCTGCCCTCCATAGAAATTCGCGATGTCGTCGCTGGATTCCAGGGAAAGTTTCATATTGCCTATCAAATACTCTTTCACTTTATTTAATTCTTCTTCCGAAATTTCATAAATTTTTAATTTATTGCATTCATCAAGCACCGCTTTTATCACTTCTTCAATTCTTTTGTTGTCCACTCCGGCGGAAACTTGAAAAAATCCATGATCAGTAAAGGCGTCGTTGTAAGCGCGAACATAATAGCCCACACCCATTTCTTCGCGAAGTTTCTGGAAAAGCCTGGAACTCATTCCGCCACCAAGCACACCGCCTAGGACTGAAAGTGTTGCATTTTTTTTGCTAAACAAATCATGTGTGCGCACGGCCAAAACAAAATGTGTTTGGTCTGTTTTTTTAAAACTTACTAACACTTCTGGTTTTTTCTGAATTTCTCTTGTTTTTATTTTACTTATTTTTTTACCTCGTGAGATTTTTCCAAAAACTTTTTTTACTTCCTTCATCACCTCTTTCTCTGTCACACTTCCTGCGACGATAAGCACGGTGGCTTCTGGTAAATAATGTTGTCTTTTATATTTTACAAAATCCTCTCGTTTCATTTTTAAAATATTTTTCTTTTCGCCTGCGATATTCCAACCCGCTGGTTGATCACCATAAAGAAGCTCCATTATCAAATCCTGCACGTGCCTCTGGGGCATGTCTTCATACATATTTATTTCTTCTATAATCACGCCTTTTTCTTTTTCCATTTCCGTTTCGGGAAAAATAGAATTCAAATATATATCAGAAACTACGTCAAAAATTTTGCGAAAATGTTTGGCGTCCGACTTGGCATAATAACCTGTATATTCTTGAGCAGTAAAAGCATTATATTGAGAACCGAGGGTATCCAGTTCTTTTGAAATATCTATCGCCTTGGGCCTTTTGGTCGTGCCTTTGAAACACATATGTTCCAAAAAGTGCGAAATGCCATTCACTTTTTTCTCTTCATATTTAGAACCCGCCTCTACGAGCACAAGCACCGTCGCCGTCGGATTATCTTTCATCGGGATAGTGACAAGTCGAAGACCGTTTTTTAAAACTTTTTTTGTGAATTTCATAATGTTATTTTAACACAACCTCACCCCTTCCCCTCTCCATAATTTAAATTATGGAGAGGGGTGGACTGCCTTAGCAGTTCGGGGTGAGGTTAGATTTTATTTTTAATAAATTTAATTAATTCCGCAACTTTCACCCGCTCTTGCTCTCCAGTATCACGGTTACGGACAGTCACCGTGTCATCGGAAAGTGTGTCAAAATCAATTACAATACAAAATGGCGTGCCGATTTCGTCTTGTCTACGATAACGTTTGCCGATATTGCCGTTGTCGTCAAAAATCACCCTGCCAAATTCTGCTTTAAGCGGTGCATATACTTTTGTATTGGCATATTCAACTAATTCCGGTTTATTTTTTAGAAGCGGAGAAATCGCGCAAATAACCGGTGCGATGTTTGGTTTGAATTTTAAATATGCTCGCGCTTCTCCATCTTTTTCGTCTTCAGAATAAGCAGAAAGAATCGTCGCGAGAATTGCGCGGTCAACGCCAAAAGTCGGCTCTATGACATGTGGAACCATTTTTTCTCCCTCTTCTTCGTCAACATATTCAAGTTTATGATTTTTTAAATCAAAATCAGTTCTATAAGCCAAACCGAAAAGTTCTTTTTTCCCGAAAGGATAATCAAACTCAAAATCAATCGTCCGGCTGGAATAATGCGCTCGGTCTTCTTTCGGCACCTCTAGTTCGTGCACTTTTGCCATATCTATACCCACCTCTTCCATCCAATCAAGCATTTCGCCTTTCCAATATTCAAAATATTTTTCCCAATCTGATTCTCTCGTAAAATATTCTATTTCCATCTGCTCGAATTCGCGCTGGCGAAAAATAAAATCCCGCGGAGCTATCTCGTTTCTAAAAGCCTTGCCGATTTGCGCCATGCCAAAAGGCAGTTTCGGATGAAAAGCATCCACTGTATTTTTAAAATTCACGAACATTCCTTGCGCTGTTTCAGGCCGAAGATATGACGTAGTGGCTTCTTCCCCCGCCCCCACCTGCGTTTTGAACATTACATTAAACTGCTTGCCATTTTCCAGCGGGTCTGAAAACCCTGCTACGTGGCCTGAAACTTCCCAAACTTTTCCGTTCATTAATATTGAGGCATCAATACCATACATGTCACGCCTTCCATCCACAAATTTCTTCCACCAATTTTGCTTAATATTATTTTTCAAAGCCACGCCAAAATGCCCCCAATCATAAGTACCCGCGAGTCCGCCATATATTTCCGAGCCCTGAAAAATAAATCCGCGTCTCTTGCATAAGGAAACTATCTTTTCCATTAAATCATTATTTTCTGTATTTTTTTCTTTCATAATTTTATAACTTTATATTTTATGAACTTTATGACTAATTGACCACTTCAGCTCCAGTGGCGGGAAAGGTCGGGTCGCTGTTAATCCTTGTGTTGAGTCCCATTTTATTCACTTTCACATCTACATTAGCAAAATCATCATGCCCGGTCAAAATACTATCGTTTATGATGGTCGGGGTTGTGCCAACTTGAGAGAGCGAGGGGGTAAAAGAAACTTGAAAAGAAACGCTGCGCGACGGCCCGGTGATACCCGCGCCTTTCGGTATTTTGCCGACATTCCAAACTATTCCCTTGGTAGAAGGATTGTAAGTTAGATTTTCGTCAGCCGGGGAAAATGCCCCCGCAAAATTCACCCAAGGCGGAAGAGTGGAATTTATTTGCGCTCTGGAAATATTATTGGCTGTATTGGAAAGAGTCCAGACTATAGTATAAGTCGTCGTCTGTTCCGTTTTTGGGGGTATTAGACCTGTATTGGCAAAGGGTCCGGAATAATAAAGCGCCTTGGCAGAAAAACCAATGTCAGAAATAATGCGAATAATTGCCGAAGAAGAATCGTTAATTTCATTAACGGCAAAACCCCCAGCGTCCTGTTTCCCGAAAATATTCACCTTGATGTCAATAGAGGGATCGGAAAGTATTCCTTCTACCGCAGAATATAACGGAAGCGGAAAAACAGAAAAAGTGACAGAGTCGGAATCGCCCGGGTTCACTTCCCTGAGTTCGCTTTGAGAATTTTGGTCCCAAGTTATCGTGTCTTTAGACGAATCATAAAAACCCCGTGGCGCCCTTATTGTTTTGCGGTCAAAGGCGTTTCCGGAAATCTTCACTTCTATCCGCAAATCATTAATTTTAGTGTTCAAATTATTCACATAACGGATTTCGGCAATGATCGGCGTCCTAACATCTATCGCATATTCTCTCTGAGATACTCCGTTTACAAAAAGATTTGCTTCGACAAAAGGCCTCTTAATCATTATGGTATTTTTTATTGAATTAAAGACAGTCCCAATTACATATTTGTCTTTCTCGGATTGCGAGCCAGTTGAAATATTAAAGGTTTTTTCTTCTCCATCAAAAACATCAATCATTTTACCAGTAATCACAACACTGTGTTCTACTCCAGGAGCAAGATCTCCAAGACTCCAAACATTGTTACTAAAAGAAGGTGCCGGAACAGCTTTAATAAAAGAAAAACCGACTGGATAGTCAACTCGAAGAATTATTTTTTTTTCTTCCTTTGTGGCATTAAGTGTTTCTTTTATGTTAAGGACAACATCTTGATTTGGGGTTATTTCAAAAGGAGCATCTACTGAAAGATTTATCGGCGCGGAGTTTATGTTGACTTCAAACAGCTTGTCTTTCACGAAAATGGCGTTAGATCCCGCCACGCGATATTCAATGGAAATTTTTAAGGGACGAATACTTCCCTGCTCGCCGAAAAGAACCACTTTTAAATTTTCATTGCGAATGGCTCCCGCTGGAATCGTGCCTAATGAGACGCGAAGGCGTTCGGTATCGGAAGATAAATCCGCCGAAGGACCTTTGGGGTATTCCACCACCAGATCAACTAGGTCCAAAGGAGAATTATTTTTATTTGTAATGCCAACGATAAGCGGAAGTTCCTCGCCACCGGCCGTAAAATTATTGCCAAGAATAGAAATATCAATATTATCATTGGAAACGGTATTGCCTCCGGCAAAAAAAACATAAGCGGCATATCCTAAAGTTAAGATGAAAAAAAATACTGAAAAAATGAAAAATTTTTTAAACCAGGAAGTTTTCATAAAAAATTTTTCCGCGCTAACGGATATGCCGGATTCCGTTTCTTCTTTATCCTGCCAAGAATCCGATATGTCTTTCCCGCGCAAACGGGAATAAACATTCCGATGTTCTATTTTAGTCTGATAATTTCTACTGAAGAGCTTGCTCTTTAAATCTTCCAGCCTGTTAAGTTTATTTTCATCGCCTGGCATACTGGAATTATATCATAAATGCGTCTCTTTGAGCGCCTTGTTGATTTGCCACAGTACCCGGGATCTTGATTTGGAAATTTCAAATATCAAATTCTCTTCAAACGGAGATTTTACAAGATTCTGCAGTATTTCATTCCCTCCGATGTATCCCAAGTTATTGAGAATGCGCAGGACAATGATGGCTTCAATGTTTCGCAAGTCTTCTTTTTTTTCTGTATTTTCCAAAATGGACAAACCGTTTATCAGATCAGCAAACAGTGCTTCGTTTTTTTCAACTCCGGCGAGCAGTCTTTTCAACAAATTCGCAACATTGGAAACAATTTCAAAAGTCCCGGGATTTTTAGTAAGTTTTTCCAGCATATTAGTCTTTCCGGCACTTGTCATTCGCCAAAAATCTTTGCCTTGCACGAGATCAATTTTCACGTAAGCAAAATCCTGCAAAACAAAACGCAATTTTGATGACATCTTGCGCACTCCCTGGGCCGAAGCGTAGACCATACCCAGGTCGTGGGTAAAAATAGAATAATATTTCCCGGTTTCGCCAAAATTTTTACTCCCTAGTATTATTCCCTCTGTGTGATAAATGTGATGCATATTTTATTTCTTAATTTTCACCTTAAATACCAATTCGTCTATTTTTATTTCTTCTCCGTCGTTTTCTTTAAACTCAATTTTAGACGCAAGTACTGTTTTCTTTATTTCATTTTCAAACTTTTCTATCAATTTCCTGCCCGCATCATCGGTCTCAAAAACAAGCGCAACAACATCGCTCGGAGTAAGACCTCTTTTCTTTCTCATGTCCTGCAGGGCGCGCGCTAGCTCGCGGTAATCCCCCTCTAGCTTTAATTCTTCGTTAATTTTTGTATCGAGCTCAACTTCTCCCTCAATATTTTTATCTTCTTTTACTTCTTTTACGTTCAACTCATCTTTGATCAATTCTGTATACTCCATTCCTAATTCGTAATTCCTAATCCGTAATTGATTTAACGGCTGGCGGACTTTGATTCCCGCCTTTTGTCTCGCTTCAAGGCCTAAAGTTACAACTTTTCTAACTGTTTCCATATTGGCAATAACAATAGAATTTACTTCTCCCGCTTTTGGCCAATCTGCTAAGTGCACACTTTCTTCATCATTTTTTCCCCTCAACTTCAACCAGATAAACTCCGAAATGAATGGAGTAAAGGGGGCCAGTATTTTTATTAAGGTTTTTAACACAAAATAAAGCGTTTGCTTTGCTTCCAGATTACTATCTTTTAATTTTTCGCGTGAACGACGTAGATACCAAATAGATAAATCTTCAATAAAAATTTCAAATGGGCGCGTGGCAAGCACTAAGTCATATCTTTTCATCCCCAGAGATACTTCTTCTATCGTCTGATCAAGACGCAGGAGAATCCATTTGTCCAAAACATTATTTGCCTTTGGTCGAGAGTTGTTCTCTAAATTTTTATCGCGGTAAAGCTCATAAAAAGCAAAAACATTGAAAAGGCGCCCGATTATTTTGTTAGAAATTTCTTGCACCAATTTCTCTGAAAAATTGATGTCTTCTCCCTTCATCAAGGGACCAGACATTAGATAAAAACGAAGCGGGTCAACTCCGTATTTATCAAATAAGTCGGCTGGGTCCGGAAAATTATTTTTAGATTTGGACATTTTCTGTCCGTCTTCCGCTAAAATCGTTCCGGTCGTAACCACATTTTCAAATGGCGCGTGGTTAAACAGAATTGAGGAAATAACGTGCGTATAGTAGAACCATGTTCTTGTTTGGGCGATATATTCGGCGACAAAGCCGGAAGGAAAATTATTGTGGCGCCAATCAGGATTTTCAAAAGGATAATGGTCTTGCGCGAAAGGCATAGACCCGGACTCAAACCAGCAGTCAATAACTTCAGGAATTCTTTTATATTCCTCCTCATTATCGTCTATTAAAGTAATCTCATCAATGTATGGGCGATGTAAATCTAGCTCATAGTTTTCGTTGTGGGGAAGCGGGATAAATTCGTGCTCCCGGTGCAGTGAAGCGGTTTTGTTGTCTAATTTAGAGTGTAAAATCTCCAGCGAGCGCTTTTGATCCGCTCCTGCAATAATAGTTGGAACAATTTCAACTGCTAAACCATGCGAAACAATAAGAATCGTTTCACTCTCATTTTGCTGATCAATATCATAAAGAAAATCACCTATTCGATTTTTCGCATCCTGGAAACTCTCCCCGCCCGGGATCTTAGTTTCAAGCCCCCAATTTTTATTTTTCATATAATCCCAATACTCTGAAAGCGAACGATCAGAAAAATCTCCAAATTCCAATTCCCGAATTCTATCATCGTAAATTATTCGGTCTCTTGGAAAATCAATCTGTTCTGCAACAATTTCCGCCGTCTCTCGTGTTCGCAAAAACGGAGAACAATAAATTTTAGTAAATTTTTTATCCTTCAAATTTCGCACTGTCTCCAAAACTTGCGCTCGCCCCTTTTCTGTCATGTGGTTTATTTTTTGATTGGAAGAATAAATATTTTTTGCATTATTTTCCGCTTCTCCATGCCGCATGACAAAATACTTATTCCCGGATTTTTTGGTTTTGTTTTTTAAATCCTCAATCGAATTTACAAAAATTATTTTCCCGGATTTTGATTTCCAAAACGGCAACGGGCTCGCCCAGTATCTATTGCGGGAGATAGTCCAGTCTGGCGCGTTTTCCATTGTGTTCTTGAAGCGCCCTTCCTTTAGGTGCGCCGGTATCCAATTCATTGATTTTGCATTTTCTAATAGCCCTCCTTTCGCTTTTTGTATATTCACAAACCAAGAAGGCAGTGCATAGTAAAGAAGCGGGGTCTCGCAACGATAACAATGCGGGTAAGAGTGAATTATTTTTTCTTTTTCAAAAAGAGTCCCATTTTTCGCCAGATATTTTATGATTTCAATATCAGCCTTTTGGTGTCCATCTTTCTCTTCGGATTTTGGTTTTACCGGCAACCCTGCAAAATCTACAACTTCTGGTTTGAATTTGCCGGTTTCGTCCACGTGAATGATCCACGGAATATTGTTCTTTTTTGCCAAATTCATGTCGTCCTCGCCGAAAGCCGGAGCTTGATGCGCAATACCTGTGCCTTTTTCTAAGGTAACAAAATCCGCATGCCAAACTTTCCAAATATTTTCTTTATTGGGGAAATTTGAGTTTTTATAATATGGGAAAAGCGGTTTGTATTTTTTTCCTATCAAGCCTTCCCCTTTCATTTCTCCAAGCACGGTATATTCCTTGTCTTTAAGAACATTTTGCAATATCTCTTTCGCTAAAATTAATTTTTCCTCTCCCAGTTTGATTTTTACATAAACAATTTCATTATTTATCGCAATGGCAGTATTGCCTGGCAGGGTCCAAGGCGTCGTAGTCCAGGCAAGCAAATATGTTCGGCCCTGTCTTGAGCTTGCCGAAGGATCGTCTTCCAGTTCAAATTTTACATAAACAGAAATATCTGAAATATCTTTATAACTGTTATCCATAGCTATCTCGGAATTAGCAATTGGTGTTTCACACCTAGGACAATACGCAAGAATTCTCACTCCCTCATAGAGTAAATCCTTTTTTTGAAGTTCCCCTAGCGCCCACCAAACACTTTCAATAAAAGTGTTGTCCATTGTTTTGTAGGAATTTCTGAAATCAACCCACCTTCCCATGCGGTTGATTGTCTTTTCCCACTCAGCGACATAAGTCAGGACTTTGCTTCGCGCATGTTCAACGAATTTATTTATCCCCAATTCTTCTATCGCTTTTTTGCCCGAAATATTTAAATCTTTTTCAACAATATTTTCAATCGGAAGTCCGTGGCAATCCCAACCCCAACGTCTGGGCACAGAATACCCTCGCATCGTTTGGTATCGCCCAATTACATCTTTTACCGTACTTCCTAAAATATGGCCATAGTGAGGCGTACCGGTAGCAAAAGGCGGACCGTCATAAAAAACATAATTTCCCTTCGGAGCTTTTTTACTAAGTGATTTCTCAAAAATTTTATTTGACTTCCAGAATTCCAAAACTCGCTCTTCGCGAAGAGCTGTTTCTGATTTAGTACTTGCCCCGAGCGCAGTTGAGGGGGTTTTTTCTTTTTCAGCCATAATTGACTGATTTTAGCATAAAATTCTCCTTTTTACATCTTCTTTGGTGCCTCGATGCCGAGTAGGTGCAAACCATTTTTCATGACAAAAGCAAAAGCATAAGTTAATGCTACTTTGTAAGGAGAATTTTTGTCGTCTTTGTTTGCGATAAGATTATTCCCATAAAAACTATTAAAGGAGCGGGCGATTTCTATCAGGTAATTCGCGATATGATGCGGTTCGTAAAAGGAAGAAGAACGGGACACGACTTCCGGGAATTTGTACAGCATTTTTTCTATTTCAAAAATTTCCGGCGGGAAAGCGTGCGGGTCTGGCAGGATATTTTCCTTTTGCGCTTTATCTAATACGGAGTTCGCACGAGTATAAGAATATTGAAGATATGGCCCCGAATCCCCCTCAAAAGAAATGGACTTCTCAAAATCAAAAATAATATCTCCGCCGATGGCCTGCTTTAAGATAGAATATTTTATCGCTGCCACCCCGACGTCGGTAGCCACTTTTTCTTCATCTTCCGGAGAAAAACCCCGGTCAATTATTTTATTCAAAATCGTATCGCGCACTTCATTTAAGAGCGATTCGCCGGTAATTACATTCCCCTTGCGAGACCCCATTTTGCCGGAAGCCAGACGCATCATGCCGTGCGTAATGTGTTTCATCTTATTTTCAAAATCTGGATGAATGAGCGAAAGAGCCTTCGCCACGACGCGCATATAATCCGCTTGTTCATTGGCGGTAATTGTAATAGACAAATCCATATTCGGCTCGGTCTTGAATTTCTCTTCAATCAAACCCAGCTCTTTGGTCTCATAAGTCGGCAAGTTGGCGGAGGTAATAAACACTCTAGTGTGAAGTTTTGGGTCGTATTTCTCCGCTTTAAACACCACGGCATCATCGGATTCTTCAAAAACTTTTCCCGTATTCGCGCGGACAATTTCCTTCCCGATACTCGCCATTTGGCTCTCCAAAAAATAAAAATCAAATTTGGTGCCGAGAATTTTATACAAATCCTCAAAGGCCTCCATTGTTACATCAAAACCCCATTGGTATATTTCATTTATTTTCTCATCATTCCTCGCATAAATTTTTTTATTTATCTCGTCTATTTCTTTTTTCGCGTTTTCATCATCTTCATAGCCCTCGGCTCCGTAGACATACGCTCGGCCTATATTTCCCGCCTGTAAACTGTGCGAACCAGCCTTGCTTTGCAATTTCTCATTCTGCAAAAGCCCGTAGACAGCTTTCGCGACATGGAGACCGACATCTCCCTGATAGTTGGCGCGAGCCACCTTTGCGCCGGAAAATTCTACAAGACGAGAAATGGACTCGCCAACGGCATTGCTCATCAAATGCCCGATATGAAATGGCTTGAAAGGATTCGGATCTGTGTATTCAACCATCACTTTCTTGCCCTTCAATATATCGTTTCTTCCGAAATTTTCCGCTTTATTTAAAATTTCTTCAATGCTCTTACTAAAAAATTCTCGGGGCAAATAGAAATTTATAAATCTGCCCGCTCTTTCTATTTTATCTATCCCCGTTAATTTATTTTTCTTTAATTTTTCTGAATCTTCTTCCGGGTTTTTTGAGTCTGAAATAAAAGTATAATCCCCATTTTTAATATCTTTGGGATGCACCAAAGCAAAATCCTCTTCCATCTTTAAAATTTTCTTTATCCAATTTTTTATTTCTTGTTGCATTTTATTTATGTCCCGTGCTCCCCTCGCGTCCCTCGCCACGAACAGTTTCAGAAATTTCATCTACTTCCAATATCTCACAATGTTCAAATTTTTGAATTATCATTTGTGCCACTTTATGCCCTTTTTCTATTATAACCTCTTTATCCGAAACATTTAATAAATTCACAATAATCTCACCCCTATATCCGGAATCTATAACCCCACCCATCATCTTGAGACCCATATTGAAAGAAATATTTGATTTGTCCCACATAAGCCCTACATGTCCTTCCGGTATTTCAATCGCTACTCCGGTTGGAACATGCATTTGTTTGCCTGGTGCAAAAATAACTTTTTCAGTAGTATAAAAATCCATTCCGGCATCTCCAGGATGTCCGTGCGTTGGTAGTTTTGCCTCTTTACGCAATTTTTTAATTTTTATTATCATTTCAAAACTTTTTTTATCTTACAATAGACTTCCTCATGGATATTTTCACGGGTTTTTATTATACCTTTTTCTGCACAGTCTATTTTGATCCAGCCTTTCTGGGTTTCTGCGAGCCAGAGGGCGCTTTTGATGGAATTTTTCAGAAAATTTTTATCCTTTTCATGAACATCTTTTTTACTGCCTAAATAAGCGCGAGCGCCTTTATAATCGCGATTTTTGATTAATTTCAAAACCATTTCAATCGGTAAAGATAAATATATAGTAAGATCCGGCGCAGGAATTTTGAAAATCTTATATTCCATTTTGGTAAGCCATTTCATGAATGCTTTGCGTTTTTTTACGTTTGCAATTTTTCCACCTTGATGTATTTGATTTGAAGAAATGTATCTATCTAAAATAACTATGTATCCTTTTTTGAGCCAATTTTGTATTTGCTCTTTTGACTCCCATCTATCGGCAGCATAAACAATAGAAGCAATTTTCGGATGAATGTGCGTCCAATTATAATATTGTTCTGACAAACAGTGCGCAATAAATTTTCCAAAAAAATTATCTTGGTAACGCGGAAAATGAATAAATTTTACTTTTTTCCCGTCCCTCTCTAGATGTTTAATGAGCAAATTTGTCTGCGTCGTCTTGCCAGATCCATCCGTACCGTCTATAACTATTAGTTTTCCTTTTCTTTTCATGTTTTTAAACGAATTTTTTTGGTATTGGAAACTTTTTGGCTAATTTTTTTATTTCTTTGTGGACGGATTCTTTTATTTTTTTATTATCCTTATTTTTTAGAACAATGATCATTAATTCCGCAACTTTTTTGCATTCGCGCTCTTTGAATCCGCGCGTAGTAATGGCCGGAGTGCCGAATCTTATGCCGGACGGATCAAGAGGCTTACGAGTGTCTCCAGCAATCGAATTCATATTTAATGTAATTCCCACCTCATCTAAAACCGTCTGCGCTTCTTTCCCCGTCACCTCCAAAGACCCATAAACATCAACCAAAAGGAGATGATTGTCGGTCCCGCCTCCAATCATTCTAATCTTATTCTTGCGAAAAACTTCTTCCATCGCTTTGGCATTTTTCAAAATTTGTTTTGCGTATTTTTTAAAGGCTGGCGTCATCGCTTCTCCAAAGGCCACGGCTTTCGCGGCAATAGTATGCATATGTGGACCACCTTGAATTCCAGGGAAAATAGATTTATCAATCTTTTTGGCAATTTCTTCGTTCTCGCGAGTAAGGATGATGCCTCCGCGCGGACCGCGCAGTGTTTTGTGAGTGGTGGAAGTGATAATATCAAAACCATCGTCAAACGGATTGCGAAGCACTCCGGCCGCGATGAGCCCGGCAATATGCGCCACGTCTGCCATAGTGATAGCGCCGACTTCGCGGGCAATTTCCACAAACTTTTTATAGTCAAGTGTTCTCGAATAGGCAGAAAATCCAGCGAGAATTATTTTGGGCTTATGCTCTAATGCCACCCGGCGTAAATCTGCATAATCAATTTCCCCGGTATCGGGATTTTTCATTTTATAAGTGACGAATTTATAAATTTTGGCCGGCAAGGTCATCGGATGCCCATGGGTCAAATGTCCGCCATGCGATAAATCCATGCCGAGCACTGTATCCCCCGGCGCTAAAAGCGCCGCGTACACGGCTAAATTGGCCGGAGCACCGGAGTGCGGTTGAACATTAGCAAATTTGCATTTAAATAATTTACAAACACGTTCAATCGCTAAGCGCTCAACAGCATCGGTAAAATCTTGCCCGCCATAATAACGCCTGCCAGGATAGCCTTCAGAATATTTGTTGGTAAAAACGGAGCCGTTTGCTTTCAAAACATCTTCGGAAACATAGTTTTCAGATGGAATTAATTCCAACCCTTCTTTTTGCCTTTTTTCTTCAGCCTTTATCAGTTCTTCTACTAGTTTATCTCGCATCCCGTTAGAAATTTATTATTTAATAATCTACCACGGTTCCCGCCAGTTAAATTTCTAACGGGACGCATTTTTCCATTGTATCACATTTCATAATTATGCTGCCAAACAAATCAGTCCTGAAAATTTTTGCGCCGAATTGGCTTAAGGTATCCAGGGTTTCTTCGTGCGGATGGCCATATTTATTATCTTTGCCATCCGAAATTAATGCATATTGCGGTGATACAGCTTTTACAAATTCTCCCGATGTAGAGGTGCGTGAACCATGATGCCCGACTTTTAAGATAGTGCTTTTTAGTTGTGTTAAAGAATTTTCAGAGAGAATTATTCTTTCAGTTTTCATCGTACTGTCGCCGGTGAGCATTACGGAAGTCTGGCCGTAGGTAAGACGCGCCACGACCGAGCCGTCATTCGTCGTCCACGCCACGACGTCGCGGTCAGGAAATAAAATATCAATAAATGCGCCTCCACCCATGTCTAATTTCATTCCCCTCCTTGCCAGAATGTTTGGAATATTTTGCTTGGCAATTTCATTTTTAAAATTCTGATAAATTTTAGAGTCAGTCAAAGTTCCAGGTTCAAAAACTGCGCCCACTTTATAATTTTTCAAAATATCCAAAAACCCGCCGACATGATCAGCATCCGGATTAGTAATCACCAAGACATCAATGCTTTTATCAAATGGCGACATCACTTGCGCGAGTGGTCCTAAGACCTTTCGCGCCGGGCCTGCATCAAACATAATTTGCGTTCCCGTCGGGGACTCAATAAAAAGCGCATCACCCTGACCAACATCCAGCATTGCAAAAGTCAGACCGCGATGAGAATTTTGCCAATCTAAACGAAAAAGAAAAATATTTACCAATAAAAGCAAAAGAGCAAAAATCCACAATCCATACTTTCGGCCATATCTCTTGTCATTTTCAAGCATGTTATAATACTAGCACACATGAAATTTGAAGAAATAAAATTTAATATAGGCGCTCTTAATGGCATTTCAGCAAGAAATGTGGAGGAACATTTGAAACTTTATGCGGGTTATGTAAAAAATACAAATTTAATTTTGGAGAAAATTCCAGAATATGAAGGTTATACAAAAGAAGATGCTTTTGCTCCCTATGTCGTAAGCGAAATTCAACGCAGGTTCGGTTTTGAATTCAACGGAATGCGAAATCATGAATATTTTTTTAAATCGCTGGAGGGTGGAACAAAATCACTGCCGGAAAATTCTGCATTTAAAAAGGAAATAGAAAAAGACCTGCCTTTTGATAAGTGGCTCGATATTTTTAAATCCCTCGCGATGACTCGCGGTGTCGGCTGGGCAGTATTGTATTGGGACAAACAAACAAAACAATTCGTCGCTACCTGGGTAGATGAACACCACATGGGGCAATTAAATGGACTTAATTGGATTCTTGGAATCGATATGTGGGAACATGCTTTCGTCTACGATTATTCAACGTCCGAAAAGAAAAAATACGTAGATGCATTTTTTGAAAACTTGAATTGGGAAGTGATAGAAGAAAGCTTCAAAAACGCTCAGTAAAAAAACTTTTTATATTCTTTCCAAAAAGTCTATAAATAAAATAAACGTAAATAATTAGTGTAAGCCAAAGAGGAAAATTTGGGAAAGAAAATGCGGCAAATGGTAGATTAGAGAAGAAACTGATAACGCTTAATTCGTAATGCAAAAATAAATATGAAATAAAGCCAAACGGTACGGCAAATGCATACCATATTAATCCTGCAAAACCAGTTATAAATCCAAGCATCATCGTAAATGGAATAAGGGGTAGAATTAAAATATTCGCGGGCAAAGCGACGAGAGAAAAATTTCCCATTTTGTAAAGAATAAAAGGAAAAACGAAAATATAAGCGGCGCAGGTGACGGAAATTATATCCCGCAAACCAAAATTTTTTGTGACCCATTTAAAATATTTTTCAATTTTAGGCGCAAAAAATATCACCGCGATGGTGGCGATAAAAGAAAGTTGAAAAGAGACATCAAAGACT
>Ga0076018_102_pt3 | contig 28249 bp, 28 predicted proteins | sample RifGroB1_FD_68080 | JGI IMG/M metagenome (GOLD analysis project Ga0076018, IMG submission 68080) | Parcubacteria (Nomurabacteria) bacterium GW2011_GWB1_40_7
CCGCCCCGGTTTTGCAGAAGCCGCTTCGCTCAAATGGATGGACAATAAAGGCATCATGAAAATAAAATTTTTAAAAGAGGGTCTGCCTGTCGCCCCCGGCGGAGTCGCTTTTACCAAGAGAGGCGCGTTAAAAATTTTCAACAGAATAAAAAAACCGGTCATCACCAAACCGAACTTGGGCTCCAGAAGCAGACACACAATGATTCATATAAATACGCCGGAAGATTTAATCATCGGTTTTAAAAAAGCCAAGAAGCTTTCCCCCCTCGTTGTCATTGAGGAAGAACTGCGCGGTTATCTTTTCCGAGGAACTTTAATCGGCGAAAAATTGGAAGGCGTGGTCAGGCGCGACCAGCCGGAAGTCATAGGCGATGGAATACATACCTTGCGAGAATTAATGGAAGAAGAAAATAAAAGACCAGAGCGCGCAGGTCCAATTTTTCACAAAATAATAGTGGACAAAGAAACTGAAATAGAATTAAAAAGAGAAAATATTACCATGGAGGATATCCCGGGAAAGGGACGCATGGTAACATTTTCCCAAAAAACCAGCCGAGGTTGCGGCGGCACCACCACCGAAGTTTCAGACATCGTGCATCCTGATAATGTAGAAATGCTGGAAACTATTGCCAGATTTTTAGGAGATTCACTTATCGGGGTGGATTTTATAATTGAGGACATTGCTAAATCATGGAAAGAAGAACAGCATTGCGGAATAATTGAATGCAACAGTTTGCCATTTATAGATTTACACTGCTATCCTCTTTTCGGCAAACCAAACAATGTCGCCGGCAAGCTTTGGGATTTGGTATTGCCGGAATCAAAAATAGATTAAAGTTTTTTGTTTATTGTGATTTCCGATTTCGGATCAAAAGCGTCCGGATCCATTTTTAGACTTGAAAAATATTCCTTTTGTACCGCAAAATCACCCAAGAATTTTAAAAAATCTTCTTGTTTGTCTATTTCTCCTTTTTCTTCAAAATGATCCACCGGATGCGCCTCGGGAGTAATTTCAAAATGTCCGCGGATTTCTCCATCCTTGAAAACCCGCAAGTGATACTGATTCCTAAAATCCGTCAATTTTCTCCAGCTTAAAACTTGATCCTCGTCCACCCAGGCGACGAAATGGTTGCCAAAACCCCAATTGTCATGCAAATGTTTCTTTAAACCCTCCAAGGTTTTCCCGGGAGCCAGCCATCCGAGATGATATCTTTGTCTTCCTTTTTTATGCCAAATAATTCCCATTCTAAAAAGAAATTTCCTGGCGGGTAAAAAGAAACCGTAAACGAAAGACCAGATTTTTTGTTTTACTTTGTCAAATGTTGTCATAATTTTGGCGGAAGGTATGGGAGTCGAACCCATAGAGGGTTTTTAAAGCCCTCACGGTTTAGCAAACCGCTGCCTTACCATTCAGCGCAACCTTCCATTTCTTTATTTTTTGTAAATGTTTATTTGAGAGTTCTTTGGCTAATTTTTAATTTGCGAGAAAACTCACGTCCAGTTATATTTAATAGACCTTTGGCTTCTAAAATAAAGGCTTTTTGAGCTCCATTTTTATGGAATTTTATTCTATAATTTTTATACGACTCTGACATGTCTCTATTATACACTAAATCATTAAAATAATGTATAGTGATAAAATTGGAAAGATGGGTGAGTGGTTTAAACCAACAACTGCTGATGCTTTTGCCCATATAGCACTCAGTATTTTATGATCATAATTATTAGCCATACCTTAATTCACCCCTGAATTTATATCGGTTCGACTGTGCCGAAATTATTAATAATAATTTGATTATATACCCCATATTCTAAATGTCAAAGTTATCCACAACAAAGTTGTCATTTATATTGACACCGCTGTCGGTGTCGTATATACTCTGAATATGATTAAACATACATTTTTATTAGAATTGAGAAAAAATCAGGGTGTTTCTCAAGCTTTTATGGCCGAAAAAATAGGTCTTTCAAGGGCTAGTTATATTGAAATTGAAAAGGGAGCTAAAGAGTTAACTCTTTCACAAGCAAATCAAGTTGCTGAGATTTTTCATATTACCCTTCCAGAACTTATATCTGGAGAAAAAATATCTAGTATTAAAGTTTCTATAAATGATGTTGCGGAGAAAAAAGAGAAACAAGAAATGCGTATTGATGTACCACAAAAAAATCTTAAAAAATTTAAGGAGGTCTTGCTGTATGTTTTAGAAAAAGTTGGCAGTAAATCAAATGTGGGAATGACAGTTATATATAAACTTTTATATTTTATTGATTTTGATTACTATGAAAAATTTGAAGAGCAGTTAATCGGAGCTACTTATATTAAAAATCATTACGGACCAACTCCAGTTGAATTTAAAAAAATAGTTGAGAACATGGAAACAAAAGGAGAACTGGAAACTGTCAGAAGTAAGTATTTTCAACATGATCAAACTAAATATTTACCTCGCCGAGAATCTGATATTTCGGTATTAAACGCAAAAGAAATTAAACATATCGACGAAGTTCTTTCTCGCTTGTCAGATAAATCAGCGACTGAACTTAGTGATTATTCCCATAAAGATGTCCCTTGGATTACAGCAGAGGATGGCCGACCTTTATCTTATGAATCTGTGTTCTACCGAACGAAGGACACTTCTGTTAGAGAATATGAACCAGATCAATTATAAAAGTACATCTAGTTTTGAAAAAGATTTAAAGAAATTACTCAAAAAATTCAGAAGTCTTGAGGAGGATATTGAAATTGCAAAAAAGAATGCGATTGAGTTATATCACATACATAAGATTGATAATAATTCTGTTGAGCCAATCCCGAATTTTTGTACACAGGAGTTAGTAATTTGTAAGATTAAAAAGTTTGCATGTAAAACCCTAAGAGGTCGCGGAGTGCAAAGTGGTATTCGTATTATATATGCTTATCATGTTTTAAATAACACAGTAGATTTTATTGAAATATATTTCAAGGGTGAAGCAGAAAATGAAGATAAGGAAAGAATTAAAATTTATTTAAGGGAGCAGTAATTTATGCGCGCGAATGGGTGGGATAGTCCGTCTGTATTCAGACGGACTGGGTCAAGTGCATTTGCATTTGAGCCTCGGACATTTCCGCTAGTGGCGTCCACGACTAAAGGACGAGTGCCGAAGTTATATTACAAACAGAAATCCAAAAGCGAAAGCGACACCACAAACATAATATTGAAAAGCGTAGAGTGGGGATGGCGAGGGCAGAACACTCTCGGTAATCCGAGAGTGTAGTCCCGACCCGGGGAGAGGAAACTTCCTCTCCCCAAGAAGCGCGGGCTCGGAAATGTCCGAGGCGGATGCCGAGGATGGTACCCCTTTAGTTGTGGACGATCAATATGTTAAAATGTCAGAGGCACAATAAAGGAAGTTTTGAATTTTATATTTCTGCTTCCCGCCAAAAAATGACCTGTAGTGAGCCTGTCGAACTATTGACTTTTTCACATAGCGGATCTCCCTTCCGCCATTCCCTTGCTCGGACGGACGGAAATTTTGGCGGCAACTACTTTCTTTTCCTTGCCCCTCCCTCCCTGCGCGGAAAAGGTTAAGGAACTCCCTTTGAGATTGTCTTTTCTCAAATTTTCTAGTATCATAATAGCGTAAAGGTGTTAGCTATATTTCAATTCTACTACTACGATAGAGTATGTCAAATATATCAAAAAATTTGAGAAAAATGCGGGAAGCTAAGGGGCTTTCGCAAGAGAGGTTGGCAAGAATGGCCGATGTAGCCAACAACACAATTATTAAGATTGAATCTGGTAAAAACCAGAATCCAACACTTGATACCTTAAAGAAAATTGCGAAAGCCCTTGGTATTAGCGTTGATGATTTGATAAAATAGCAAAAGTATTGCAAAAAGTTCGGGGGGTAAAATATAAGTAAGGTCGAAGTCAAAAAATAATTTAATAATTAACAAAGAAAAAATTATGAACAAAACAACAAAAATTATCTCATCGATTATTTTAGTGGTGGCTGTAGTAGGTATTGGATTTTGGCTATCTAAAGATTTTACAAAACCAAAGCTTGAAATCACAAAGGTCAAGATTGCTAATTTGTCTATTGTCCAAGGTTTGCCGCTTTATCTTGCTATAGAAAAAGGTTATTTCAAAGAAGCTGGGTTGGATGTTGAAATGATAAAATTTGAGGCTCCGAATCAAATTGTCGACGCTGTGCTGAATGGACAAGTTGATTTTACTTCGCCAAGTGGCGCTATGGGCATTTTAGGAATTGCGGATTTTAAAAATCCAGGGAAACTTAAAATCTACGCGGCGGCCGGTGGGGACGATGTTATCCAGAACGATGCTATTCTTGTAAAAAGTAATAGCACCATCCAAGGCATTGAGGAATTAAAGGGTAAAAAAATGGGAATTTTGCCCGGCATACAATGGCACACAATTGCCCAACACATTCTTGCGCAAAATAATCTAGCTACGGACAAAGATGTAACTCTTGTTGAACTTGCAGTAGGACTTCAAGGACCTGCGCTTGCTTCAGGAGACATTGATGCGCTTCTTGGGGTTGAACCGACGCCGACTATTATAAAAGCAAAAGGTATTGGCAAAGAATTTATTACCATGGTAACTGCAAAATATGTTGCTAATCCATTCTATGGTGGTGCAGGTGCGGTTCGGGCTGAATTTGCCGCACAAAATCCCAATACCACTAAAAAGGTATTAAGTATTTTTCAGCGAGCAATAAATGAGATTAACGAAAATCCCAACGTCGCACGGCAATATCTCAAAGGGAACACTCCGCTCGATGACTCCGCTATTGCACAGGTGCCGATTTCGAGATTTAAAATGTATAACGATCTAACTCAAAACGATATTAACGCGATACAAAAGTTTTACGATATTTTCTCGACATATAAAGTTATAGACGGGAAAATGGATTTTAAAAATCTCATTTACTCTCCAAATACAAAGTAAAGTAATGAAAATTGCTATCTCTGCTCAAAATCTGAAGAAGTCGTTTAATCATACTGAAGTCTTCCGAGACTTCAGTATTGGTGTTGAGCAGGAAAAGATAACAGCAATTTTCGGACCGAATGGTTCGGGAAAATCAACCTTGCTTAATATTCTTTCTGGTATTGTTGCCAAAGATGGTGGCGAATTTAATATTGAAAATTTCAATCATTTTGAGTTTAGCTATATTTTTCAAAATTACCGCGAATCCTTGCTTCCATGGCGAACCAATTTTGAGAATATAGCGTTGCCACTTGAAATACAAAACAAAAGCAGACAGGAGATACAGCAAAGGGTGGAAGAATTGCAAAAACTTTTTGATTTCAAATTCAACTGGGAAAGCTATCCATACGAATTGAGCGGCGGTCAACAACAAATTTTGGCATTCATGCGTGCCCTTGTTACAAATCCGAAAGTTCTGTTTATTGACGAGCCATTTTCCGCTCTCGATTATGAAAATAATTTACGTTTGCGAGAATACTTACAAAAATACTATCTCGCATTTAAGCCGACCATTTTACTCATTACTCACAACATCGAGGAAGCGGTGCATCTTGCGGATAAAATCGTAGTATTTTCGAAGAAACCAACAAAAGTGCTTGAAGTTATTGATAACCCGCAGCCCTATCCAAGAACAGTACAATCGCTCAAGGCGGAGCAATTTCACCAAGTCAAAGATGAGGTGCTTTCTATTTTCCAGAAAGCCATAAATTTATGAAAAAATACACCATCATTGGGCCAATACTTTTAATTTTGATTTGGGCTGTAGCCGCACAGCTTCAACTTATTGATAAATTTTTTCTGCCCGATCCATTCACAGTCATTGGGAAGCTCGTTGAACTTTTAGGAAGCGGAGCTATTATCGGCGACCTTTTTTCAACGCTTGGAAGAGTTGTTTTGTCCTTTATTATTGCGATAGCAATCGGTTTGCCTTTAGGTTTATGGTTAGGCAGGTCAGAAAAAATTTATCGGAGTGTTGAATTTATCATTGACTTTTTTCGCTCTACTCCGGCTACAGCTCTTTTCCCTCTTTTCCTTCTCATTTTTGGCATAACCGATAAATCAAAAATTGCCGTTGCCGCTTTCGCATCAATGCTCATTATTATTTTCAATACCGCATATGGTGTTATGCACGCAAAAAAATCAAGAGTATTGGCGGCTCAAATTATGGGAGCGACAAAAGCGCAAATTTTCCGCTGGATATTGTTTTGGGAAAGCTTGCCTCAAACATTCATCGGATTACGAAGTGCAGTCAGTCTGTCGCTTGTCATTATTGTTGTAACGGAAATGTTTATCGGAACAACTTCAGGTCTTGGCAGAAAAATCATTGATTCGCAAATAACTTACGAAATTCCAACAATGTATGCTATCATTCTTTTGACTGGCATAGTAGGTTATTTGCTAAACTTACTTTTTCTTACGGTAGAGAAAAGATTTTTGCACTGGAGCGGAAAATAAATTGTTTAAGTGGCGTGCCAACTTCGTTGGCACGAAAAATTGCAGCGAAAAAAGAAGCGACGAAAGCGAGGGCGGGCAAAAATTCCTTCCCCCCAACCCCCTTCCTTTTTGCCCGCCCGAGCGAAAAAGTTTTTTGTTCTGCCGCGCGAAGCGCGGCAATCAGAATTCACAGTCAGGATTTTCGTCAAAAAAGGTTCGAATTTTGTACAATGAATACCGCCAAGAATTATAATTGTTTTACCATATCATCAAAAATTTTCTCTTTCCCCATATCTTCCATAACTTGAATAATAAATCTCAACAAAGCATCTTTAGAAAAAGTCTTTGACCCTTCTATCTTTTTTTTCAAAGTAGCAATAGCTAATTCATGAGTCATTCCGCTTCGGTGTATATAAGCATCATATTGGTCAACGGCGATTATGGCTCTTTGCCTAAAAGCATCCACATAATCTTCCAACTGGCCTATGGTTAATGCGCCTTGCAATACCTCCTCGTCAATTTCTTCAATTAGAGTATCGCTAAAATTAAACTCTGGTCCTTTGTCTACGTGATGCAATATTGCAATAAGTTTTGTGTTTTCTGAAAGCCCGCCGCAGTCTTTTTTAATTATTTCCGCCCCCCACCGAGCATGACTTTCCCAAAAACTCTGCATAGGCATTGAAATATCCACGCCACAAGTCATTAGACGCGCGAGCATTAGGTTTGCTCCATATTCGTTTCCTTTAAATACAATCTCCCGTACGGCTTTTTCCACCTTTATGTCCTTGTGTTCTCTTTTTAGCTTCTCTGTTGCAAAAAGCTGAGTAACTGCGAGTTGTTGTTCTTTGTCGGCTTCGGGTGGTCCAGATTTTCCAACATCATGTATTCGAGCCGCCACTCTGGTTTCTGATAAATGTTCATCGGTAATCTTACCCAGGCGACGCAGTGCCATTTCGTTCAAGACACTGACTAGCCCAGCTTCGACCATCCTGCTGTCGCGGTTAATCTTTGAATTAAGTTCAAGTAAAATTAAACGATCTATAAATTCTTTTTTCCACTCAATTCCGGGCTTAATCATATTAAGACCGACTAAAACTTTTTCTCTTGTAATTTCCTCAAGTGACTTTTCTGGGTTCTCTTTTAATTCTTCTGTAACCATAGCACTATTATACACTTAAAATCATTCTAGTAAATCCGTCCTAAAAGCCTTATAATTTGGAGATGGAATTGCATAATCGGCTAGAATTAAAATTTCGCCTTGACGCGAGCCAAAAAAAAGCCTTGCATAGACTGAAGATTTTCTCCGTGGCGGACCTGCTTTTTTATTTCCCTGTCCGCTATTCGCACATTAGCGAAATAAAACCGATAAGCCAGCTGGTGGCAGGAGAATACGCGACCGTCTACGGCAGATTTTGGAGCCCGGATATAAAGCGAGGATTTAGAAGTAAAATTTTAAGAGCCGAGGGAGAAGTCATGGACGAAACTGGAAAAATAAAAGTTGTTTGGTTTAATCAAGCATATTTGGCAAAAATGATTCATTCTGGACAATTTGTAGAACTTACAGGCAAGGTGATGGAAAGTAAAAGGGGTAAGTATATGGCAAATCCTGAATTCAAAAAAATTGATTCAATGCCAATTGATATACATGAATCTCTATTTAATTTTGATAAGAAAAAACAAAGCGAAGTTTTTGGCTTCCCCGTCTATATTGAAACCAAGGGCATAACTTCCAAATGGTTTTATCACACTATATTAAAAATTATAAAAGACAAAACACTAAATAATATAGAAGATTATATACCGAAAGAAATACTTCAAAAATATCATTTACCGTCTCTTAAATCAGCCTTAATTTGGATTCACTCGCCCAAAAATGCCAAGGACGCCGAAACTGCGCGGAAAAGATTCGCTTTTGAAGAAGTATTTTGCATTCAGCTGGAGCGCCAGCATGATAAGTTTGAATATAGAAAAAATAAATCCTTCCAAGTAAAACTCGACAAGAATAGCGTTGAGGATTTTTTGAATCGTTTTCCTTTTGCTTTGACCGATTCGCAAAAAAAATCAACAGAAACAATTCTAGGAGATATGGCGAAAAATTTTCCGATGTCGCGTCTGCTTGAAGGTGATGTCGGCTCCGGCAAAACTGCGGTCGCGGCCACGGCCACCTATGCAACGGTCAACCAAAGACCAAACGGACAGAGTTTCGGTAATTTACAAGTGGCTTATATGGCGCCGACGGAAATTTTAGCAACTCAACATTTTGAATCTTTTATCCAATATTTCAAACATTTATCTATCAACGTCGGCCTCATTACCGGCTCCGGTTGTCGTAAATTTCCGTCCAAGGTAAATCCCAGCGGATGGACCACCATTTCTCGCGCTCAACTTCTAAAATGGGTAGCAAATGGAGAAATACCAATTTTAATCGGCACTCACGCCCTTATTCAAAAAACCGTAAAATTTAAAAATCTGGCTCTAGTTGTAATTGACGAACAACACCGCTTCGGCACGGCACAACGAAGAAAACTCGTACGCAAAGACGGCATCGCGCCACACTTACTTTCCATGACAGCCACGCCTATTCCCCGCACGCTCGCGCTTACTATTTACGGCGATTTAGACCTTTCTTTGCTTTCGGAAATGCCGGCGGGGAGAAAACAAATAATCACCGAAATAATCACGCCAAACAAAAGAGAAGAAACTTATGAAAAAATAAGAAAAGAATTAAAGGCAGGCAGACAACTTTACGTAATCTGTCCAAGAATTTTTGAACCAGATCCAGAAAAAGAATTAGCCCTTAACGTAAAATCAGCTGTGACTGAGGCTAAAATATTAAAAACAAAAGTTTTTCCAGAATACGAAATAGGAGTACTCCATTCCAAGATGAGCAAAGAAAAAAAAGAAAACGTAATGGCAGACTTTGCCGAAGGTAAAATAAATATTTTGTGTGCCACATCCGTAGTGGAAGTCGGAGTGAATGTTCCTAACGCAACTGTTATTATTATTGAAGGAGCAGAACGTTTCGGGCTTGCACAGTTGCATCAACTACGTGGACGTGTAATTCGTAGCACTCACCAAGCATATTGCTACATTTTTGCGGAAGCAAAAAGTGAAAAAACTATATCTAGATTAAAAGCGCTAAAAACCGCCAAAAATGGTTTTGAGTTGGCAGAACTTGATTTAACGCTCCGCGGCGCGGGCGAACTTGGCGGCACCAAACAATGGGGCATCACCGACCTCGGCATGGAAGCGATAAAAAATATAAAAATGGTAGAAGCCGCTCGCGCGGAAGCAGTTCGTTTAATTGAAGAAGATCCAGAACTTTCAAAATATCCTTTACTTAAAGAGAAGGTTAGGCAGAAGGTTCAGGAGTTCCATTTTGAATAAGTTAAACAAAAAGCATGCCCCGCATGAAGCCATAGGCTTTCGTTCGGGGTGCACGAAAAAGCCAGCGAGTTTCATTTTGAATAAAAAGTTATTTATACTCCGGTTTTATTTCTTCCACACCTTCGAGGTGACCGGAAATTCTAGCTAAAGCGTAGAGCAAACTAGAAAGTCTATTTAAATAAGACATTGTGTCTGCACTTACGGCGACTTTCCCTTCTTCTTTGGCGGCTACCACTCTCCTCTCTGCAGTACGAGCCAAGGTGCGTGCAAAATCAAATATAGCGCCGAGCTCTGTCGCTCCACTCACAAAAAAACTTTTTATCGGCGGTAAAATTTTTTCAATTTCATCCACAATATTTTCTATCTTCTCAATTTTGTCTTTTGTAATACTTAAAGTGGAGCCGGCTATTTCCGCCTGCGCGATAAATAAATTTTGCTGTATTTCCAAGACAAGATCAAAAAATTTGATTCTTTTGCCTTCGATTTTGAAGCTGGTTTTTCCGGCTTTAGCGCGGGCTAATCCTAAAAAGGAATTTATTTCATCCAGCGCGCCGAGGGCTTCGGCTACAATTGAACTTTTGGAAATGCGCTGGTCGCAGGCAAAAGTTTTTGTAGTGCCCTTGTCTCCTTTTCTGGTATAAAGCATAATAATTCTAGCTTTTAGCTAGTTAGCTAACTAGCTATTAACTATAAGCTAATAGTACTATATTTCGCAAACTCCGGAAACGCAAGCGAATTCTTTCGCACCGGTAGTGTTATCTGCTACCTCATATTGAGAGAGTTTGGAGAAATCAATTTTGCCGATGGCTTTTGCCCGTCTCTCATATTCTTCTTTGGTAATCGCTTCATAAGGAGCCAGCTGATAAACGTGTTCAGAACGCGGAAGGAAAGAAAGTCCGCCGATCCAGTCCCAATTTTCATAAACAAAATTGCCGACCGTGATCCATTCATCCGGACTGATGTAAATCGTGGCTGACGGATTATGCTCCACAAAATGCTCTTTCAGTCTTTTCCATTCTTTTATCAAATCCAGAGCGGAAACTTGGTCTTTAAAAATCGCTCCCTCCGGCGCTTTGATGGGAAATTCCAAAACAAAAGTAGTCGCTGATTCGGCGGACTGGCCGACTTCCGGCAGACAAGGCACTCCCTGGTCCCGGGCCATTTGGAGCAAGGTATCGGTATGGGAAATACGCACTCGGCGAATAAAATACGGAGCATACCAAGGATGCATGCCCGAACCGACGCCCAAAAGCTGGCCGGAATTGCCGTGGGGCTTCACGCAAGTGATAGCCGTAGAAGGATTGATGCCGAAACGTTTGGCGTATTTTTTATTCGTTTCAATGGAATCCAATCTTAAAAGGTCCAGCACTTTATCATCCCGAATAATTGGATTATCGTAATAACCGGTCAAAGAAACTCCGAGCAATCTTTCCTCCTCGCAATTTTCTTTCCATTTTTTTGAAAGATAGCCGAAATTGGTCAAAGTGGACTGATAAGTTCCGAGCAGAGTCGCCAATTCCATTTTTTTCTTTAGGGTTGCCAAGGTATCTTTTGGACGAATAACAATACTAGTAAGGTTACAGAATTGTCTAGAACGTAAATAAATTTCTCCACAAGGATTCAAGCCAATCTGCCTTTCATCTTTGAGCATCGCCCATCGACGAGCTGGCAATTGTCTTTCCAATCCGCCTCGATTGAAGATTCCGCGCTCGCCGGATCTAGACTTAACTAAGGCTGTCCACTCATCTAAAAATTCTTCCGCCGACGGCTTGGCATTATAAACGGCCGAATTGTTTGCCATAGAACGCTGACCTTCTGTTAAATAAAATTGTCCCTTCTTGGCATCTCTCATTTCCATGTCTTCCAGTTCGGAAAGAGAAATTAAGGCACTCCTTCGTACTCCACCAGCCACTACGATCAATCCGATTTGGCAAATAATATCGTGCATGTCTAAATTGGAAAGACGGCGGCCTTGTTTGGCCAAAATTTTACGTTTGGCAAATTCCATCAAATCCATCAAGGGCTGTGGTCCGGAGGCCCGCCCGCCGGCAGTTTCCAAGCGCGCTCCCGCCGGCCTAATTATTCCATAATCAAACTTTACGTCTCTGCCGTCAAACCAAGCTTTGAGCCCCAAAACAAAAGCGTCTGCCCACCCTTCTTTGCTATCCTGGATGACATGGACAATCGGCCTTTCTTTTGTCTGTTTTTTAATTTGCGGAAATTGCTGGACATTTTCCCATTCAACAGCAAAACCAAGTCCGGCTCCGCACATTGAAATATACATAATTTCTCCCAAATCTTGCGGACAAGTGGGAGCAATATAGGAACAATTGTATGCCCAAACATTTGATTGCCGGCAAGCCTTGCCGGCGGACCATAGGAGGCGCATAGACGGGCAAATATCTTGATTTAAAATGGCTTGTCTTACTTCTTCATATTCTTTTAGAGAGAGCTTGTTTCCCAAATTTTCTTTCATATAAGTCATATAGCGGTCAATGGTCTCTACCCAAGTTTCACGGCGACCCAATTCAGAAACCCAGCGTGAATAAAACTGATAGAAAATATATTCCGAATATGGACTGGAAAAATACTTGCTGGATTCTTCTACAGCTTTTCTGACCGCTTCAGACACCGGTCCAAAAGCTGCCCGAAGCTCTGAACGCCTATTGCGATAAAGAATATATTCTTTAGCGGTATCCGTAAAACTAGCCGTCATTAATTCTTTTTCTACAAAATCCTGAATCATTTCAACCGTTGGCAAAAATTTTATCCCCTTGCGACCATTTAACAATTCCGCCTGAAACTTGAGCAGACTTCTGAAAACCCGTTTCGCCACTTCTTGCGCTTCTGTTTCCCCACCCTCCCCCGTTATTTCGAAGGCTTTGAAAACCGCTCGCGTAATTCTTTCCAGGTCAAACGAAATAACTTCTCCTGTTCTTCTTCTAACTGATTTTATTTTTTTTAATTCGCTTTTTAAAATTTTCTTTGTTTTTTTCATCACTTTAAATTATTTTAGGATTAAGAGGATTGATAATCTGTACCGTTTCTTTTTTTCTTTTCCTAATCATAAAATTGTAAATCGCGGGAGAAAGAATGAGAGCAAAAATAATGTTACCGAAGAGGTGAAGCGCCGTGAAAGGAATTTGTCCGACAAGAGCGTTCATAAAAGGTTGGTGTAAAAACATCGGGCCAACAGTCAGGCCGGTAACAGCATCAAAAAATAAAGTTCCCATAATCGCAAAACGCACATAATTAAAAGGGGTTGATTCATGTTTCTTGAAATAATTCGCAGACCACAAACCGATTGCTCCATAAGCCCCCGCGGTAAAAAATGTCTGTGCTCCAAGCGTGCCGGTTGCTATATCGTAGAGTAAAATGCTCAAAACTGCAAAAGAAAAACCGGCAAAGGCTCCGTAAGCGCGGCTAGCGGGCATTGTAGCCGCCAAAATCGGCTCTATATTCGGCGCGCGGAACGGAATTAGCCGCGCGAGCAGACATAAAATAAAAACAGTCACGATTTTAAGATAATTTTTTTTATTGGTATTCATGTTAATAGCGCGATCGACAAAAATTTGTCTTTAAAAGTGAAAGTTATATAATACTAATCAAGGGTTGTGGTTTTCGCAACTACTGAATCATTATACACGAGAGTAGTCATCTGGTGTAAAGTGGATAACTAGAATTTTTAGCATTAAAACACATAATAAAAAATTATGAATACCAAAAAAGTGGAGTGGGTGCTACGCATAGCGGTGGCCGGGGAATTTATCGGGCACGGGATGTTTGCTTTGCAGGGAAAAGAGGGATGGTTTAAGTATTTTGAGCCTTTCGGCATCACCAATCCGGAAACAATAGTATCCTTGCTTCTGCTGGTGGGCATAGCGGATTTGCTATTGGCTTTGTTGGTGCTTCTAAAACCTATCCGAATAGCTGTTTTGTGGATGGCGGTTTGGGGACTTTTTACCGCCCTGCTTCGCTGGCCTATCGGACCCGACCCAATGTGGGATTTTGTTGAAAGATGGGCAAATTGGGGAGCTCCGCTGGCTTTGCTCCTAATCCTCGGCTGGCCTCAATCTCTAAAAGAGTGGTTTAAATAAAAATTATAAACAATTGTCCGCGTGCCACGATTCGAACGTGGGACCCTCGAGGTATAAGCTCGATGCTCTAACCGACTGAGCTACACGCGGATAGGTTCTGCTATATCTTTCTTTTTTAAAAGTATTCCGTGCGCAATGAGAATTTTTTCATATTCCTCTTGTTCTATGGTTTCCACTTCAATTAATTTAAGCGCGACAGCCGTAAATGCTTTTTTGTGTTCGGTCAAAACTTTCTCGGCGGTTTTTAATCCATCGTTGATAATTCTGGAAACTTCCGCGTCCACTTTGGTGGAAACCGTTTCTGAAAATTCTTTTTCGGCCATTTCGCCATATTGAAGCCGACCGAGAGAATCAACTAAAGCTATCGGACCGATGACATCGGACATGCCCCAGCGAGTCACCATCGCTCTCGCCAAATTTGTCGCCACCGAGAGGTCGCTTGATGGCCCGGTGGTAATATCTTCAAAAATCATTCGCTCGGCCACATAGCCGCCGAGAGACGTTGCAATGTCGTCAATAAATTCTTTTTTGGACTGAAGGCGCCGTTCTTCCAGAGGCAGTTTCAAAGTGTAGCCGCCTGCATTTCCGCGCGCGATGATGGAAACTTTATGCACCGGATCGGCGTGCGGAAGTACCGAAGCCACAATTGCATGCCCCGCTTCGTGGTAAGCGGTGATTTCTTTTTCTTTTTTGGAAAGCAAATGACTTTTTCTCTCCGGACCCAGCATCACTTTTTCAATCGCGCGAATCAAATCAAATTGAAAAACTTTTTTGCGATTCTCTCGCGCGGCCAAGATCGCGCCTTCGTTCATCAGCGAATATAAATCCGCTCCGGAAAATCCGGGAGTGCGTTCCGCCACCAGTTTTAAGTTAATATCCTCCGCCAGCGGCTTTTGCGCCGCATGAATTTTTAGAATTTCTTCGCGGTCGGCGCGGTCCGGCAAATCCAGAATCACTTTTCGGTCAAAACGCCCGGGGCGAATAAGCGCCGGGTCAAGTACGTCCGGTCTGTTCGTCGCCGCCATCACTATCACTTTGTCATTTGGCTCAAAGCCATCCATCTCCACCAAAATCTGATTCAAGGTCTGCTCGCGCTCGTCATTTCCTCCGCCGAATCCTCCCCCGCGAGTGCGTCCGATCGCATCTATTTCGTCCACAAAGATAATGGCTGGCGCCGCTTTTTTCGCCATTTTGAAAAGATCTCTTACCCTAGAAGCTCCGACCCCGACGAACATTTCCACAAATTCCGAGCCGGACAAATGGAAGAACGGCACCGAGGCCTCTCCGGCCACCGCCCGCGCCAGCAAAGTTTTACCGGTGCCCGGCGCGCCGGTTAACATCACTCCTTTCGGAATTCTCGCCCCGATATCCAAAAACTTTTTTGGGCTTTTCAAAAAATCCACAATTTCTTTCAATTCTTCCTTCGCTTCTTTGCAGCCGGCGACATCTTTAAAAGTGACCCGATTATTTTTATCATTCGGGTCCGTAATGCGCGCTTTGGATTGTCCGAAGGTAAATGCCTGCATGCCAGCGCCCTTTACTTGCCTAGAAATGTACCAAAAGAAAATTAAAATAAAAATTATCGGCAAAAAAAACGGCAAGATATTCGCGAGCCAAAACATAAATCCGCTTTCGTCTTTAATTTGGATTTCAGTTTTGGCGAGCACCTCTCCCGTTACCCCGTAATTGAAAAGCGTCTGGGAAAGGGCCGAGTCGACTTCTTTCTTCGCCGTCTTCACTTCATCGTTTGTATAAGTAATTGTCAACTTGTCGCCTTCCACTAAAATAGTTTTTACCTCTCCGGCCGTAACGCTTTTCGCCAGATCGGAAATCGCCACTTCCGAAATCACTTTTCCGTCGCTGGACACCATCAAATACAGCGCCGTGATAAGCATGAAGAAAATTATCGCGCCGGCAATATTTACTCCGAATTTTGGCTGTTTCGGCTCCTTTTTGCCTTTTCCCTGCGGGTCTTTTTGATTAAGAAAATTAAAATCCATTCGTATAGATTAACACAAAAAACATGAAAAGTGAAATCAGTTTTTAAAAATAACTTTTGTGGAGATGACGGGAATTGAACCCGTGTGCAGAAGGTTTTTGTAAAGAAGTCTACATACATAGCGCGCTTTTTTTGTTTAGATTAAAAAATTCTTAAGCGAGCCAAATATTTTTTAATCGAGTCCTTTTGTTTCGGAAGGAAGTCAGGACATTCTTTCCCCTATCCCGATAATATTGTGCCTCAGCTTATATATCGGAAGTCTATAAGTGAGACATCAGTTTACGCCGAAGCGGAAACTGAAGCGAAGGCAAAGTCCCCCATACCGAAGTATGTTGAAGCAATTGCTTTAGCTTTAGAAGTTAATTTTGCAATTAACATTTGAACGAATTTTTACGAGATTACGTTCATGCTCGGTATGCATCAATAACAATAGGCCAACTGTCTATGCCTTGCATAATTTCAACGTCCATGCCTGCGGCAGGCAGGTCTTTTATCTCTCCTTATACTCTCTGCGAACTTCGCGATCCGTCTCACGTTTCTTGATAGTTTCGCGTTTATCAAACTTTTTCTTCCCTTTTACCAAAGCGATTTCCACTTTGATTTTTCTCCCTTTATTATACACCGAAATCGGTACGATTGTCAAACTCTTATTCTTCTCACTTCCCGCCAGCTCGGTAATTTCTTTTTTGGTGAGTAAAAGTTTTCGGTTACGAAGCGAGTTATAATCTTTCTCTGCATTTTTCGGCTGATACGGCGGAACATTCGCATTGATCAAGAACGCCTCTCCCCCACGCACGATGACAAAAGCTCCTTCGAGAGACATCTGCCCTCCACGCACGGATTTAACTTCCATACCCAAAAGCTCAATACCTGTCTCGTATTTTTCCATGAATTCATAGTTAAACCGCGCTTTTCTGTTTTCCGCATAACTAGCCATTTATACATATTATCACAATGTTGACTTTAAGCCCCAATTAGGCTATTATTTTGATAGTTAAGCCCTTTATGGGGCTTTCTATATATACATTGCGTGAAAGAATAAACAACCAAATACGAGCGAAAGAAGTTCGGGTTTTAGACAGTGAAAACAAAAATCTCGGAGTTTTAAGCATAAGAGATGCTCTGGAATTAGCCCAAAGCAAAGGTTTAGACTTAATAGAGATATCCCCGAATGGCAATCCCCCGATTGCCAAGCTTATGGATTTCGGCAAATACCAGTACGAGACTGCCAAGAAACTGAAAAAAGCTAAAGCCGGCGCAAACAGAACCGAAACAAAATCAATCCAGATCAAAATAGGCACAGGAGATCACGATTTGGAGTTAAAAGCGAAAACCGCTTCGAGATGGCTAAAAGAAGGACATCGCATCAAAGTTGAACTTTTCCTGGCCGGCCGCGCGAAGTATATGGATGAGAAATTTTTACGAGAACGTTTAGACAGGGTATTACATTTGATTACCGAAGATTATAAAATATCGGACACATATAAAAGAGGCCCGAAAGGCTTAACTATAACAATAGAAAAAAAATGAAAGGAATGAAGACAAATAAATCATTTAGCAAGAGATTAAAACTCACCAAAAACGGTAAGGTGCTTTCCCGCAAGGCAGGTTTTAACCATTTCAATGCAAAACAGTCGCGCAATAGCCAGTTGGCAGGAAAAAAGGGGCAGAATTTTGTGATTAAAAATAAACCAAAGAGTCACCTATTACCATTTAATTAAACCTCTCCCCCCAACCCCTCTCCATAATTAAATTATGGAGAGGGGCGAAGGGGTGAGGTAAATCTAGATTTTATGACCAGAGTAAAAAAAGGAGTACATGCGTTAAAGAGAAGGAGAAGTATTTTGAAGCAAACCAAAGGAATGCGTCATGGTCGTTCCACTAAGGAACGCCAAGCCAAAGAAGCCTTACTTCATGCCGGCAGTTATGCTTTCGCCCATCGTAAAGATAAAAAATCGCACAATCGAAAACTTTGGAATATAAAAATAAACGCCGGCGCACGCGAGCTTGGTATGTCGTATTCTAAACTAATCGGCGCGCTAAAAAAGAATAAGATAGAATTAGATAGAAAAATCCTCTCCGGCCTTGCAGAACACAATCCAAAAACATTCGCTAAAATCTTAGAAGCCGTTAGCTAGTGTCAGAGGAGGAGGTTTTGGAAACTTTGTATTCCAGTTTGTCCTTCCGAACAAGAACGATAATGTCTTCTAAAAGTTTTTTGGGGTCAGAACCGGAAACAACCTTCGGATTAAATCGATGGGCATTTTCTATTATTGTCTTGAGTTCCTCGTCCATCGCCCAGGGCCCCTCAAAAACACCAATAGGCTTTTTGTCTTCAAAAGCAACGGTGAACTCGTGAATGGTGCCTATGCGCCCGCATCCGCAGACGACAGCGTCCGCCGCGCGAGTCATAAGCAAGTCGCGCCCCGGATAACCAAAACCGGTGTAAATAATTAAATCCATATAATCAAGCGGAAGCTTGTAAATGTCCACATGCTCCTGCTCGGAAGCGGCGGGAGATATGCCGACGCAAATTCCGCCTTCTTCCTTCGCCCCCATGGCTGCCCAAAATGGAAAACCGGTCGTTGCGCCATTCACCAAAACCGCGCCTTGGCGGGCAATTTCTTTTCCTAATTCTTTCGCTAAATCCAAAGCTCCGAGACCGCAATGCCCCGTTTCGGCCGCGCCAGAAACGCAAATTTTTATTTTATTATGCGCATGCTTATTGGGAGAATTCAATGGGGAGTTCATAATTTTATTGTATCTCACAATTTAATATTACGCTATCTCCCAAATTTGGCGCAAAAGCTTCAAGACCTAAATTGTCTTTTAATTTTTGCACCAGGAACATTGAGGATTTGGGCTCTCCCATAACCACAAAAATTTTTTTAACTTTATCCTGCATATCTTCCACAAAGCTTAGCAAGCCATCAGAATCTTTATGTCCCGAATATCCGGAAATTTTCACAATATGCGCTCGGATGGGCACATTCTCTCCGGTTATGCGAACATTTTTCAACCCTTCCCTGATTAAGCGTCCCGGCGTATTAACGGACTGATATCCGGTCAAAAGTATTGTGTTATTCGGGTCTGGTAAATAGTGTTTTTCGTGATGCACAATGCGCCCGCCCGTAGACATCCCGCTTCCCGCGATAACTATTTTTGGATTGGGCACATTGCCGATCATTTTGGATTCTTCCGATTTTAGGGTGTTGTGCAGGCCGGGGAAATCAAACAGATATTTATCATGCGACATGGCTTTTTGCGCTGTTTCGTTGAAATAATTTTTGTATTGCCTGAAAACATCAGTCAAGCGAATGGCCAAGGGAGAATCAAGAAAAATGGGCATTATCGGAATTCGGCTGTTTTCTACCAAAGCATTGAGCTCAAAAAGAAGCTCTTGCGACCTCTCAAGAGAGAAAGTCGGAATAATGAGCGTTCCCTTTCTTTTATAATTATCTTCTATCGCTTCCTCTAAATATCTTCTACGGTCTTCTTTGGATTCATGGTTTCTGTCGCCATAAACTGATTCCATTATGAGATAGTCGGCATCAGTAACTTTCTCCGTGTCGGGAAGAAGCATTGAAGGACTATTGCCGAGATCTCCAGTGAAAACAATTTTCTTTCCATTATAAAGAAATTCAACCATCGCTGATCCTAAAATGTGCCCTGCGTTCAATAAATGCACTTCTACATTATCAGTAATTTTAATTTTTTCTTTATAGGGAAAACCATGCCACAAAGAAAGAGCCAATTTGATACTCTCTTCTGTGTAAATTTTATCTAATCCTAGTTCTTTGTTTTTGCTTAAAATTCCAACAGTATCCTCAAGCATTGGGCCGGCAAGTGCTTTTGTTGGCTCGGTGGAGTAAATTTTTCCATGAAATCCATCATGGAGTAGTTTGGGTATGCGTCCCAAGTGATCCACGTGCGCATGAGTAATAAAAAGAATTTCAATTTCCTTCGGATTGTAGACAAAAGGCTCCCAGTTTGCCTCATCCGTCATTTTATCTCCTTGAGTAAGCCCACAATCAATTAGGATTTTTTTACCATCAATTTCCAAAAGAAAATTCGCGCCCGTCACCGAGCCCGCTCCCCCGCAAAATGTTATTTTAGCTGTTTTTTCCATGAATAAAGAATAGCACATAATCCACCAGATATTCCAAAAAGAATATCGGAAATGGTGTCTAGAAAATTAAATGGGTTCTGCGCAATGACATCATTAACAAAAAATTCAAAAACTTCCCAGCCGACCGCAATCAATAATACAAATAATAAAACACGGACCCCTTCCTTAATCCCTTCCCTTACTAAGGGGAGAGTAGGGTGGAGCGGAAAAAAATAAAGAAAGGCTAACCCGACCCAGAGCCCGCCCAAAAAATGCATAATTATGTCAAAATACCAGATGGAGGAATACCAATAAAATTTATTAGCGAGAAAATTAATTGCAAGAATTAAAAAAGCAGGGCAGGCTAGGTGTTTAAAAAGCTTTTTTCTGTCCATCCCGTTAGAAGTAGGAAATCTTTAGATTTCCGTAGTTAATTTATTAATATCAACAATAGAAAACTTGTCTATTATACCATTTCTGTGACTTTAATTAACTAAAGGACTTCTAACGGGATCCATATCCATAATTCCCAAGAAAAAATCCGCCCGAAACGAATACAGCGCGGAGTTCTTCTTAGGACTATTTCTGATGTATTACCATAGCTCAAAGCTAGGTGGGTGTTAGACGCGAGAGACCAAGGTCAAACACGATCGAAACTCCCATAAAATAGTGTTCTAGGTAATAATCGGAAATAACCCTACTTAAAGTATATGCCCTCAAAAAATTTTGGCAACAACTTTTACAGGAAAACACGAATTCGAGATAAAAACAAGTTTAGCTATTTTTTCGCATGAGATCTTTTGGTTTGCGTAAATTTTTCATGAACAGTTTCATATTCAAAAAGCTCGTTTTCGGAAAACCAATGCTTTATTTCGGCTTTAGCTTCTTCCAAGTCGCCAGAAGCGTGAATAAGATTGGGAATGCCGACTTCGTTTGCATCTCCGTGAGTATAACTCATGTGCGCATAGTCTCCGCGAATGGTTCCAGGCAACGCAGATTTTGGTTCGGTGCCTCCGACCATTTTGCGAACGAGAGAAACAGCTTCAATTCCTTCCAAGACAAAAGCGATAACCGGTCCGGCATTCATCATCTCTAGCGTCACATCAAAAGTCTTCTTTCCACGGCGGGAAATCATTTTCCCGATATTCTCATAATGATGAAAAAAATGATCATAGTCCGGTTTGAGCATCTTGGCTCCGATAATTTTCAAACCAATCTTTTCAAAACGAGAAATTATCTCCCCCACCAGACCTCGCTGAACTGTGTCGGGTTTTAAAATTATAAGTGTCCTTTCTTGTGTATTTGTCATATAAAAATATCCTAGCAAAAATTAGCGTTTTTGTAAAACCAATTTTCATTCCATCGTTTTATACCTATTCATAATTTCTTCTTCAACTTCTGCCCGATCACGACCGTATTTTACATAAGAAAGCTCTTTCAAACTATCTACAATATCAGGATTGCCTTTCTCGGGCGCTAGGGTTTTTAAATTGAAAGGCTTGGTCGGCTGACCATTCACTAGCATACTAATATAAGCATTGTAATTATCAAGCTTGGTAATATCGGCGGCGGTAAAAATCGGTTTAAATTTCGGTTCCAAAAAAGTTGCATCCTCGGTGCCGACGCGAAACACCGACATGGAGCCGACATTACCAAAAACCGCATTTTTAATATTTTCTTCAAGCTGAGTGATATATTGATGAGCTATGTTTAAAGACAATCTATATTTTCTAGCTTCAGACAAAATAGACGCGATAGAATCAGTCGTGACATTTTGAAATTCATCAATGTAAAGATAAAAATCATTCATCGGCTGGCCGAACATATCCACACGAGAAAGCGCCGCCATTTGGATTTTACCGACAAGCACCAAGCCGATCAAATTCGCGTTAATATCTCCAAGCCTGCCTTTGGAAAGATTCACCAAAAGAATTTTCTTTTCATCCATTATTTTACGGAAATTAAAAACGGAATTTTGCTGAAGCACTACCGGTCGCATAATGTCGTTACTAATAAAATTATCAAATTTTGATGAAATATAGGGAACGAAGTTAGCCAAAGATTGATCCCCAGTCGTCTGTTCGGCAGAAATCCAAAATTGTTTGATGATAGGATTTTTGCACCTTGCAAGTTTTAAGTCACGAAATTGCTTGTCCGCTAGAACGCGGGTAATTTCAAGCAAGGTTGAGCCGCTTTCGGGGTCTTCCATTACCAAGAAAGCGCTATTGCGAAAATACTGTTCAAACATCGCTCCACCTCCAATTTTCATGTCAAAAAGCTTGTTAAAAATTCCCATCATTTCGTTCACCACGAAAGTTTTTTGCTCCGGATATTTCGGGTCGTACTCCAGCATATTAAGACCCATCGGCCGAGCGGTATAAGCCGGGTCAAAATAGATTACATCGTCAATGCGCTCTTTTGGAATACGCGAGAGGATGGTCTGAATATCCGTGCCATGCGGATCAATATAACAGCATCCGTCTCCGTTCTTTATGTCTTGCGTTATCATGTTGAGCATGATATTTGTCTTCCCTGTACCCGTCTGACCAATGACATAGAAATGCCTCATTCTGTCCTCGCGCGCCAGATGAATTTCCGTATCCCGGCCCCGGTAACTGTTTATTCCTAAAAGTATTCCTTCTTGCCCTATTTCTATCGGCGCCGGCGCGATACCGGCCCGGGCTTCTTTCAACTGCGGCTGGCTACCGATGCCAACTGGGAAATGAAATACGGAGGCCAATTCTTTTAAATTCATCGGCAATACTTTATCGGATGAGAATGCGCGAAAAGAAAAATCATGAAAGAGCTTTTTCAATTCACCTCCGGAAACACGCTCAAAAATAAAAGAATTGCTGGTCGCCTCGGAAAACTGGTTGAAAGAAGATTCTATCTCTTTTAAAATTGCTTCCGCGCGCTCTTTATTTTCTCCCGAAGCGATTACGCGAATATTCGCTTTCATAATGGTGCTCTTCATTTTATTGCCTATTTTCTCCACGGCCCCTTCATCTACCGCCTTTCTGCCTTTCATATATTTTTCTTTTTTCTCCCCTTCTTCTTTTTCCTTTTTTCCGAAAAACAGCTCCTTGCCGACTTTTAAAAAAGCTTTATTGAACTTGTAGAAATTATCTGCCGCGTATTTTACCGACATGCCGTCTTTCACATCGTCCAAAATCATATGAAATTCATTGATGAATTTATCGCCAGCCGGCGCGATTATGAGTTGAATCGCCGCGCCTTCGCCTGCTGTTTTTAGCTTGGAAAAAACATTTAATATAGGATTCATCGGGTCATGCTCAATATTGTCATAGGTTTTGATTGGAAGCACCGCGCGCTCGGAAAAACTGGCGTAAGCGCCAACCGAATTGCCGTTTTCATTGAAAATATTGTAGTCGTTCGCCGTTTCGCGAATTTTCGCGTCGTGGTAAAAAGCCAAAACCTGCTTTTCAAAAAGGGAAAGATGTTTATTGGGAATAGCCGCATAGACGACGACTTCGTCGCTTTGATTGCCAAGAGCCACTTCCAGAGTAAAATAATTTTCTTCCTCATTATATTTGCCTTCTCCGACAGACTGCATACCGGCATAAAACTGCTCCATGGCACCAATGAATTCTTTAAAACTTTTTGATTTATCTGCTTCCTCTTGGGGTGGGGGTAAGGTAATTTCAAAAAGCGTCATATTGAGGGCTTTATAAATAGGCGAACCTTCTTTAAAATCAATTTTTACTTGTCCGGTTTTTAAATACTGAATAAGAATACGATGAAAATCATCATCAATGTGTGGATTATCCATGGCCTCCGCCACACTAAGCGCGTTGCGAATTCCCTTGGTAATGACAAGCCCTAAAAGCTCTTCCATAATGGTATCGTGGGTTTCCGGCTTAAGCGCAAGCACGATTCCCTCAGCTTCTTTTTTGCCGATAACATTCTCTCTGTGCACCAGCTGTTCGGCTGGAATATTTTTATATTCGCTAATTACCTCTCCCGCCGCCTTTTCCTCCGCATGTTCTATGCGCCCTGTTTTGATAAGCTCCTCTTCCCTTGCTTTAACATGCGCGCGCAAATAATCAAGCTCCTCTTCGGGGCTTTTAAATTTCGGCATTTCTTTAAAGAATGTCGGTTCCATTTGCTATATTATAACACAAATATCTCGGAAGAAATTTAAGCGTCGTGGGTTCCCTGTCCTTATGTCTCCGAGGGCGAAGGCGCAAAAATTCTTTCCAAAACTAAGTTCGGGTTAAAATCTCTGGTTCGCCTTCGGTGATTAAAATAGTGTGCTCAAAATGGGCACTGTTTTTCCCGTCAGCCGTGCGAAAAGTCCAACCGTCTTTATCTAAAATCACATTTTTTGTCCCGTTGTTTATCATCGGCTCTATGGCAATGACCATTCCAGATTCCAATTTTGCTCCAGTATGCGCTTTGCCAAAATTTGGGATATAAGGATCTTCATGAATTGATTTCCCGACTCCATGCCCCGCCAAAACTTCTACTATCCCATACTTGTGTGGACGAATAAAACTCTCTACTGCATAGCTTATGTCTCCTATTCTATTCCCTCCTTGCGCCGCTTCTATCCCCGCCTCCAAAGCTCTCTCCGTTACTTGCATAAGCTTTTGAGAGGCGACACTAACTTCGCCAACCGGAACAGTAATCGCCATATCCGTAAAAAGATTTTTGTGTTTTAAACCTAGGTCCAAAGAAACAATATCTCCTTCCTTTAAAATTTTCTCCTTTTTCGGAATACCATGCACCACTTCATTGTTTACCGAAATACAGATTGATGCCGGATAAGCAAAGCTAGCGCCAGCCGGTTTGTAATTTAAAAATGCCGGCTCATCCCCCATTTCTTTAATTAACTTAAATGCATAGTCATCTAAGTCCTTAGTAGAAATTCCCGGCTTTACCATTTTTCCAACCTTATAAAGCACAGTTGCCAATTTCTTGCCTCCTTCTCTTAGTATCTTTATTTCTTCCGGAGTTTTTATAATTATCCCCATACTAAAATTTTAAGTTTTTATTAATAATGGTCATTGTTTATAATCAAAAATTTAGTACGGGGCAAGCATTTTAAGAAATTATTGTTCCTAAAAACTTTTCTCCGTTTAAATAATTAGCCAAATTGGAAATCGGTTTACCATTCATTATTATCACTTCTATCCCCTCCCTCTCCGCCGTTTCGGAAGCAATGGGGTCAAAAGGGGTGCTCAACCCGGGACTCCATTCTGTCGGAATTAATTTTCTGTATTCTGTCCAAGAAATTTGCTCAATTTTTTTAGCATCAGGATATTTTTGGGGATCTTTGTCGTAGGCATAATCTATATTGGATAAATTGACTACGGTCTTTGCCTTGTTGTTCTTAGCCAACACCACAGCCCCCAAGTCTGTGCTGTTGCCCGGTTTTTCTGCTCCATAAACAGTAACTTTATCATGCCCTCTAAACAAAATACGAATAAGTTCAGCATTCAAATTAAGCGCCCTGATTCCTAACATATCTAGTTCTGTATCGGATGGGCTGGAAAGCATTTTGGCCACATTCTGATATTTTCTGCAAACTCTTCCGCCTCCGGTGATAATTAAAAATTTTTTGTCTTTTTTCGTTTCTTCCAATACGAGATTTTTGAAATCGCGCAAAAAATCTATGTCTATTTCTTCCGGCACGATTAGCGACCCACCCAAGGAAATTATAATCGTCTTTTCCATACTAATATCCTAACGCTTTAATAATATCTTCGTGCACTTTCTCTATCGTCTGCTCGCCGTTTATCTCAACAAAATTGTATCCCGGCCCTTCGCGGAAATAATCTATGGAAGGCATAACGTCTTTTTCGTACCAATTCAATCTGTTTTCTATCTTCTCTGGTGTATCATCCGTGCGCCTGCGCCCCAACATTTTATCGCTGGACCATTTTTTTGAAACATTCATCAAAATAATGCTGGGGTTCTTTATTTTATAAAAATCAAAAGCGGAGCCTAGGGCAACCGCTTCCTCCCTTCTACGGCAAACGCCATCTAAAATGACAAACTCTTCGCCAGTAAAATTTTTAATCATAAAATCGGTCCATACCCAGATAGGCAAAAAAACCGGGATTAAATCTCCATTTTTTAAAATATTTTGGATATTTTTGCCGGATAGGCCATCGCCCTCTGCTAGGCGTCTAAAAGCCTTGCCTGTTTCTATGTGCAAAACTTTCTCTCCTTTTTTATTTAAATAATCAGCCAGTAATTCGGCTTGGGTACCCTTTCCACATCCAGATTTTCCAAAAAAAACAAAAGCTCGTGAATTCATATCACAAGCCTACACGTTTTCGGACAAAAAATCAATCTCAAAATGAATTTAGTATTCCCGCATGGAGACCTGCGCATCAACTTTTTTGATCAAATCAAGAACGACAGAAACGACGATGAGAATGGACGTCCCGCCCAAAGCAAAGGAAGTGTTGCCGGTGATAAATTGCATAATGAGAGGCAAAATTGCCACGAAACCCAGAAAGACCGCACCCAAAAGCGTAATGCGACTCAAAACTTTTGAAATATATTCTGAAGTAGAGAAACCCGGACGAATGCCCGGAATAAACGCTCCATTTTTTTGCAAATTGGTGGAAAGCGCTTCGGGATCAAAAGTAACAGCCGTGTAAAAGTAAGTGAAGAGAAAGACAAAAATAAAATAAAGCACGGCGTAAAGCACGGAAGTCTGAGTGAACGAAACTAGAAAACCAGAAATTTTTGCCAGAATGGCGTTACTGTCAAATCTGGACAAAAAGGCGCCAATCATCTGTGGAAAAAGCAGAATGGAAAGCGCGAAAATTATCGGAATGACTCCGGCTTGGTTGACCCGAAGGGGCAAATAAGTGGAACCGCCCCCGTACATCTTCATGCCCCGAACGCGTTTCGCATAAGTAACCGGAATGGGCCGTTCCGCTTCCGTGACAAGAACAATGCCCGCCAAAATAAGAATGCCCACCACGGCAAATACGAGATAAAGGGGGACTTGGGAAACGTCAAAGGTAAAAATATTCTGACTAACCCAGGAAGGAAGCTGGGAGACAATGCCGGCAAAAATTATGAGCGATACTCCATTCCCGATGCCGAATTCAGAAACAAGCTCGCCAATCCACATTATTAGCACGGATCCGGCGATAACAATAAATAAATTCGTAATGCGGTCAAAAGCGGTTAAATTGAATAAAATATTCTGCTGTTCAAGAATAGCCAAAAGACTGAAGCCCTGAATAGCGGCCAAAGGCACGGTGAGCAGTCTGGAATATTGAGAAAATCTTTTTCGACCCGCTTCCCCTTCTTCATGATAAATCCTTTTTAGAGCGGGAACCATGATAGTCAAAAGTTGCATGATAATTGAGCCGGTGATATACGGGCCGACGCCCAGCATGATGATGGAAAGATTGGAAAGCCCGCCTCCGGAGAATATATTTAAGATGCCAAAAAATTGGTTGTTGGAAAGAAATCGGTTCAATTCCGCCGTATCAATGCCCGGAATAGGAATGGCGGAAAGCAATCTAAACACTATCAGCGCAAAAAATACGAATAAAACTCTCTTGCGCAAAGTTGTATCCGTCCAAATTAATTTTATTTTATTCCAAAAATTTTGCATAATATTCTGTGGCGTTAAGCTCGTAGTTACTTAATTTTGATCTTTTTGCCCTTGATACCTAAGCGCTTTCTTATTTCAGAAAATTTTTCCGGCTTGCCGTCTTTTTGAGAAACGAGTTTGTCTTTAGCTAGGATAAAAACTTTTTGAATGGACTTGAACTGATAACCGCGATTTTTCGGCAATTTCTTAATAATATCACGAAGCTCCGGGCGACGCTTGTTTCCCGCGCGAGCGGTCTGTCCCTTGCCTCCGCGACCGGAGGTCTTCGCGTGCTTGCCTCCACGGCCCACCATCCTGTCTTTTTTATTCTTATGTTCCCTTTTCAAATTATGTATTTGCATTTTTTTAAATTACGAATTATTAATTACGGATTACGAATTGGATTTTAATTTGAAATTCTTAATTCGTAATTTCTAATTTATCTTGATTGACTTCCTTGTTGGCGACTACAACACTTTCCGGGATTGCTTTTGTGTATTTTGAAGAAATTACAGACAGCGCCGCCATTACCGCTTTGGCATTATTTAATTTATTTTTACTGTTGGATAAAATCTTTCCGGTAACATCTTTAAGGCCGGAGAGTTTTATAATATCACGAATAACGGAACCGGCCACAAGCCCGCGGCCCTTGTT
>Ga0076018_112_pt1 | contig 24091 bp, 23 predicted proteins | sample RifGroB1_FD_68080 | JGI IMG/M metagenome (GOLD analysis project Ga0076018, IMG submission 68080) | Parcubacteria (Nomurabacteria) bacterium GW2011_GWB1_40_7
TTCGGATTGGAGTCTGCAACTCGACTCCATGAAGCTGGAATTGCTAGTAATCACAGGTCAGCTAAACTGTGGTGAATACGTTCTCAAGTCTTGTACTCAGAATTAAATGCGCTCGGCAGTTTGTCAAGGTCTAGTTGGTTAAAATCCAACCTTGAAAGAGTAGTGAACGGGTAGGTCCTCAGCCGTGAGGCGTGGACTGAAGGATCCTAGTAACAAAAAGCAGCCTTATTAAAAAAGGGTGATGCGACTCATATGGTGAGTTATGGGGAAGTATCCAAGAAAGCCCGATAGGGATGTTTGGAAAAGAATAACAAATGACCCGAGGAGATCTCTTGTGTTAGTGGAAAGTTATGCACAGGAGAAGTCAGCTGTGTCGTAGTACCATGCGTCAAGTCATGATATGATTTATGCATGGGAAGGACTAAGCCAAGAGTTTCGAATGAGTATGTTGTGGGATTAACGGATGGAGAAGGTTGTTTCTATGTAAATGTGGGAGTATCTTCTCGTTATAGAAGCGGTATGAGAATTCAAATGCATTTTCATATAAAAATGCAGGAGAAAGACAAACAACTTCTAGAGAAAATCAAGAATACAATTGGGTGTGGTGCTGTATATTTTCAAAAGGAGCGAAGAGTAAATCATACTCAATGCTATCGATACACAGTAAGCTCTCAATCAGATATTCTAAATATAATTATTCCGTTTTTTAAAAAACATCCTCTACAAAGTTGCTCCAAGAATTATAGTTTTCAGATTTTTTGTAAGATAGCTAAACTTGTTAAAAGCGATGCTCATCTTTCAAAAAAAGGAATCAATAAAATTAGAGTGCTTAAATCGAAAATGAATCAAAAAACTCTTGGACTCGCGTAGTGCGGGAAATCCGCTCGCTACGTGGGGATTCACAATATTCCAAAAAGTGAAATCCGCCCGTCAAGTCAAGGGAGCCGGGAGTACCCGAAGTATCCGCATAAGCAAGGCACGGCTAGCGGAAGCTGGTCGTGGAATAATTCAATTTGAAAAACGTTCAGTCGAGAGGATTCTCGGCTAGAACTGATTGTCGATATTGAGTATTAGAATTCTATACTCAATGGATTTGTAAATCCTAAAATTACATGACACGTGTGGAATAGACATATAAAATAAAAAAGTTAATATAAGAACGAAACAAAACAAAGCACAGCAACAAAAACACCTCGCGCAAGCGGGGTGTTTTTGTTATAATTTATACATGCAGACGAAAACTAAAAAACGAGTTGGAATATTGAGGGGTGGGGCGGGGAAGCACTATAAAACTTCTTTGCAAAAAGGCGGGGAAATTATCGCGCATATTTCTGAAAAACTCGGAGACAAATATAAACCGGTTGATATTTTGATTGATAAAAATCACATCTGGCATTTTAACGGTTTGCCGGTTAACCCGGGTGATTTAGTAAATAAAATTGATATTGCTTGGAACACAACACATCCGAGTCTTTCAAACATTCTCGACAGTTTATCAATTCCAAACATTAGAACTGGATCCTTTTTCTACACTTTAGAAAATAATGAAGAAATGTTGCGAGAGCATCTTAAAAGCATAGATGTTGATATGCCAAGGTCCCTCCTTCTGTCTGTATATCAAAAAGATTTTGATGGACCACGAGAAAAATATCCGATTAAAAAAGCCAAAGAAATTTTTGAAAGATTTTCTTCACCGTGGGTTGTGAAATCATTTACCGAAGATACGAGTATGGGCATACATTTAGCGAAAACCTTTCCAGAACTAGTGGTGGCGATAGACGATGGAGTAAAACACGGCAAAAGTATTTTGGTCCAAGAATTTATTGCGGGGAAGGTCGCTTCGGTGCATACGGTGCCGAAATTTCGCGATGAGGAGATTTATGCCTTTCCTTTAGGTAACTCTTTTGGTGTTTTTTCTTTTAATGAAAAGGAAAAACTTTTTTCTCTCGCTAGGGATTTACATAGACACATTGGGGCAAGACATTATTTAAAATCGGATTTTGTTTTGAATCCGAAGGGCAAAGTTTGTCTTCTGCAAATTGAATTCACTCCGGATTTAAAGCCGGACTCCCATTTTTCCCAAGTCTGCGAATCCGTTGGCGCCAAAGTTCATCATGTGGTAGAACATATTTTGGAACAAGTTTAAACGCCGAGGTGGTGGAATTGGTAGACACGCTAGCTTCAGGAGCTAGTAGGAGCAATCCTGTAGGAGTTCAAATCTCCTTCTCGGCACTCGGCAATTTTAATACCGGGGCATAGTGTAACGGTAACATGCACGATTCGGGTTCGTGTGATTCTGGGTTCAAATCCCAGTGCCCCGACCAAAGGCTTACTTTTCCTATCTGGTCGTGTGGATAACTTTATTGTATATATATTATTGCTCGCATGATATAATAAGCATACTAAAAACAAAGGTCGAGTATTATTAGTGTTTATTAGCAATTAATCAAAACATAAATTAATGATAACAATAAAAAAAGGTCATTTTGTGACTTATCTCGTGTTGGTAGCAGTTGTCGCCGGTGTCTTGGTTTTTATGAGCGTTTCTTCAGCAAAAGCCGAAGATCCATTAACTGTATTTAGCAATAGCGTGGATGCTGGATTGACAGGTACAGCGGCAGACGCCCTTGAAAGCGTTGAGGCCTCTTCGGGTGCAGATGTTGCCGCTAATGCGGTATTGGAAAAATTGAAGGGTGGTGCGAGGGAGACCAATGTGGCTGAGGCATTAAGAAAAATGCCCGCAGAGTCTGCTAGCAGAGTAATGGAAGGTATGTTGACACAAAACTCGGTGATGGCTCTGGGGGTATTTTCTAAACTGTCTGAGGTTGATCCTGTTACTGCATCTAAAATCTTACATGAACTTGTAAGAAAAGGTGAAAAAGAAGGAGCCGTAGAGCTTTACGCTTATGTGTTGCGAGAGGGTGGCGAGCTTACTACAGCGCAGAAGGTGGAGCTACGCGAGGAAACTGCAAGAGAATTTGTTGACGATTCAACATCAGCCCTGGTTTTTAGAACTGCGTTGGCGGCTGGTGGACACAGTGCCGAAGAGTCCGAGTTTGCGAGAGCTGTTAATTTGAATCGAGCTAACGCTGGTCTTCCACCATTAGGTTGGTCTGATCCAACTCCAATTCCTCGACCCAACTAATTGATATAAGGGGTATGCAATACAACGAACCCGAATAGGGTTCGTTTTGTTTTGCAATTCATTTACACCTTAATAAATTTTATGCTATGATTAAGATAATTAAATTGTTTTTATCTGTGGCGGGTGGTCGCACTCACATAGGCACATATGTTGGAGGTTAGCCATCACCCGCCTCAAATGAAAATAAAATAAAAAATCACAAAAAATTTTTTGTGATTTTTTATTTTAAAAAAAGTTATCCACAGTTTTGCCGAAAAAGTATTGTATTATGTTTGGAGATGCGGGATAATTATAATAGTTCAAAGCAATAAATATTTTGGTCGGTTTATTGCCAACTAATTTAATAATTTAATTTCGCGCTTGCTCCGCTGTGGCGGGGCGAACGACAAATAATATGGCAAAAAAGAAAGCAAAGAAAGTAGCAAAAAAAGTAGCAAAAAAGGGAAAGAAGCGAGCATAGTTTTTCCCCACTTCTAAAAAACTTCCGATAAAAGTCGGAAGTTTTTTAGTTTTATGCTAAGATATCTTTATGTCTTTATTTGGCAAAATTTTCGGCGACGAAAGCTCTAAATTCATTAAGGATACAGATAAAATTGTAGCAAAAATCAATTCTTTTGAAGAATCTATTTCAGAATTAGAAAATCAAGATTTTCCTCAAAAAACGCAAGAATTTAAGGATAAATTAAACTCCGGGGAGACTCTGGATGAAATATTGCCGGAGGCCTTTGCGCTTGTACGGGAAGCGTCCAAAAGAAATTTAAAAGAGAGACATTATAATGTTCAGTTGGTCGGAGGCATAGCTCTTCACCAGGGCAAGATTGCCGAGATGAGAACGGGTGAAGGAAAAACTTTAGTGGCTGTTTTGCCTGCGTATCTGAATGCGCTCGGAGGTGAAGGTGTTCATATTGTTACCGTCAACGATTACCTTTCCCGCATTGGGGCAGTGCTGATGGGTCAAGTTTATAATTTTTTGGGACTCTCCGTTGGTGTTATCAATTCGCAAAATGTTTCTTATCTTTACGACCCAAAACACAAAGAAGAAGATCAAGAGCGAGATCAAGTGGGAGAGTTTAAAGTCGTCTATGATTTTTTGAAACCTTGTTCCAGAAAAGAAGCGTATTTAGCGGATGTAACTTATGGCACAAATCATGAGTTCGGTTTTGATTATTTGCGGGACAATTTAGCTACTTCCGTAAATGATTTAGTGCAAAGAGAGCATAATTATGCGATTGTTGACGAAGTGGACTCTATTTTGATTGACGAGGCGCGCACCCCGCTCATCATTTCTTCCGCTTCGGGAGATTCGGAAGATTTCTATACCAAATTTGACCGAATAGCCAAACAATTAAAACGCGATACTGACTACGAAGTGGATGAAAAATTGAAAGCGATATCTTTAACGGATGCCGGTATCACTAAAGCCGAACAATTGCTCGGCATCCAAAACATTTATACGGAAAAAGGAATTAAATATGTGCATCACTTGGAAACGGCGGTAAAAGCGCAAGCTATTTTTGAGCGAGATAAAGATTATGTCGTAAAGGAAGGTGAGATTATTATTGTTGACCCGTTCACCGGGCGTCTTCAACCGGGTCGGCGCTGGAGCGAGGGCATTCACCAAGCTATTGAAGCCAAGGAGGGCGTAAAGATTGAAAAGGAAACTCGCTCTTCCGGTTCTATCACTTTCCAAAACTATTTTCGCTTTTATAAAAAGCTCTCCGGCATGACCGGTACGGCGGCGACTTCAACAGAGGAGTTTTTAAAGGTTTATGGCTTAGATGTGATCGTAATTCCTACCAATCGTCCAATTATCCGTATTGACCATACAGATTTGATTTTTCAAACGGAAAAAGGAAAATTTCAGGCCATCGCTAAAAAAGTAAAAGAATTAAATGCGAAAGGCCAGCCGGTTTTGATTGGTACTATTTCCATCGAAAAAAATGAACTCCTCTCTGTGTATTTGAAACAAGAGGGAGTACAGCATACGATTTTGAATGCGAAGAATCACGAGAAAGAAGGAGAAATAATCGCGCAAGCGGGTAAACGCGGAGCGGTGACCATTGCCACCAACATGGCTGGTCGCGGAATTGATATTAAGCTCGGAGGTAATCCCATCGTTAAAGAAGAATATGAATTTGTAAAAAGCGTCGGCGGACTTTTTGTTTTAGGCACGGAACGGCATGAGGCGAGAAGAATAGACAATCAGCTGAGAGGCCGTTCCGGCAGACAGGGAGACCCGGGCGCGACGCAGTTTTATGTATCGCTTGAAGATGATTTAATGCGAGTATTCGGCTCAGAGAGAATCAAGACGATGATGGGACGTTTCGGTATCCCGGAAGATATGCCGATTGAGAATCGCTTTATCAACCGGACACTGGAAGGGGCGCAAGCAAAAATTGAAGGTTTTCATTTTGACGCCAGAAAACACACTCTTGAATATGACGATGTGATGAATCATCAGCGCAAGATAATATACGAAAGACGGCAAAAAATGTTGCGAGCAGATAAAGCAGAGATAGAAGCCATTTTAAAAAATATAGCAGAGAATAGAGATGGTGGAGATGCGATGATTGAAGAAAAAAGAAAAAAACTGGGCGACGAAGCATTTTTTGAAACTGTCAGAAGAATTGCTTTTTATGCAAACGATACGCTCTGGATGGAACACCTGGAAGCGATGGACTACCTGCGTTCCTCGGTGAATTTACGAGCTTATGGACAGCGTGAACCAATAGTAGAATATAAAAAAGATGGCTTGATGATGTTTAAGGAAATGGAAGAAGTTTTTAAAGAGCAGGTTTTTTCGCTCATCAACAACATAAATACCGAAAATGTGGTGAATGTAAAAAAAGAAGAGGAATCAGCCCCGAAACAGACTCTGATCACAAGTCATAATGAACCCTCCGAACTGGGTGGCCTGCCTGCGCAGGCAGGGAAAAAAGATAAAGAAGTTGGCAGAAACGATCCATGCCCTTGCGGAAGCGGTAAAAAATATAAAAAATGTCATGGGAAATAAAAGCAATTAAATATTTTAGTTATGAAAAACTTAGAACTTGGGGGAATCTATGAGCATTATAAGGGGACCAGAGTAAGGGTTCTTTTCGAGGCGATAGAAAGTGAGACCAAAGAGCACTTGGTTATATATATGCATTTAGAGGATGGAGTTATTTGGGCAAGGCCGAAACATATGTTTTTAGAAAACATTATTTTAGACGGCAAAGAAACGGAAAGATTTAAAAAAATCGACCAAGAAGTTTTAATAAAGCCGAATGAAAAACATAGTTAAAAATTTAAGATTAAAAAGACGAGGAGTGGCGTTACTGGCCGGAATGCACTTTTACGGCAACCCGTCAACAAAATTAAAAATTATTGGAGTAACAGGAACAAATGGCAAAACTACGACAGCAACACTCCTTTACAAAATTGCGACTGCTTTGGGTTACAAAGCGGGGCTGATCAGCACGGTGGAAAACATAATAGCCGGAGAAGAAGTACCTATACCGGAGCTTGCGCCGCAAACCACGCCCGACCCGATTTATTTACATAAATTATTGAACGAGATGGTTGAAAAAGGTTGCGAATATGTTTTTATGGAAGTCTCCTCTCACGCGCTCGACCAAAGCCGAGTCACCGGCATAAATTTTACCGGAGGAATTTTTACGAACTTAACGCACGACCATTTGGATTATCACAAAACTATTGAAAATTATTTTGGAGCCAAAAAGAAATTTTTTCACATGTTGCCGCCAGAAGCTTTTGCTCTTTCTAATTCTGACGATGATTATGGAGATGCGATGCTTGAACATATTCATGCTAGAAAATTTACATATGGATTTAATAAATTTGAAGATTTTCATGGAGAAATTACGAAATTAGATTTTAACGGTCTTTTGCTTTCTATCAACAAAGAGGAGGTGTATTCAAAACTTCTGGGAAAATTTAATGCGTACAATTTACTCGCTGTCTGGAGTGCCTGCAAATTGCTTGGTTTTGACATGGTTAAAGTAAAAAAAGTTTTAAAAAATATTGAGCCTCCGCGTGGACGATTTGAACATTTTACATCTAAAAATGGTGTCTTGGCGATAGTTGATTATGCGCATAGCCCGGATTCTTTGGAGAAAATTCTTTTAGCAGTTCAAGAACTTAAGCAGAAAAATGGCAGGATAATTTCTATCTTTGGTTGTGGCGGAGATCGTGATCCATTCAAGCGTCCGATAATGGGCAGATTGGGAGCCAGTTTGTCTGATATTGCTATTTTTACCTCTGATAATCCAAGGAGCGAGGATTCGGAAAAGATTATTGAGCAGATGAAAAGTAATTTAGCTCCTGAAGATTTGAAAAAAGTAAAGACAATAGTAAACAGGCACGAGGCAATTTTGGAAGGAGTAAAGATGGCAAAAAGGGGAGACATAATTCTTTGCGCAGGCAAAGGGCATGAAAATTATCAGGAAATCAAAGGTGTGAAGTCTCATTTTGACGATATGGAGGAATTACAAAAATCCTTCCGGCAAAAATAGTCTCTAAAATACCCGCATAATTTTCTGCTGAAAATTTACTTAGACTACGGCTCGTCAGCCTCCGTATGATATTTTATAGACTATTTTTGCCTCTAGGCTTGTGTTAATATGGTTTTATGGTTAATTTTCGACAATTTTTCAAAGGGAAAAAAATTACGGTCATGGGGCTCGGGATTTTGGGGCGGGGACTGGGATATACGAAATTTTTGGCAGAATGCGGAGCGGATTTGATTGTGACGGATTTGAAGACAAATGAACAATTAAAGACATCAATAAGGCCTCTCTTAAAATTTAAGAATATCAAGTTTGTTCTAGGTGAACACCGGCTGGAAGATTTTAGAAAAAGGGACATGATTATCAAGGCGGCTGGTGTGCCACTTGATTCTATTTATATTAAAGAAGCTAAAAAGAATAATATTCCAGTTGAAATGGATGTATCACTTTTTTCAAAATGCGCACCAGAAGTAATGCTTGTTGGAATTACTGGTACCAGAGGAAAATCGATGGTAACTGCGCTTATTTATGAAATTCTTAAACAAAACGAAAAATTTTTGAAAAGAAAGATTTATATCGGTGGAAATGTTCGCGGTGTGGCAACCTTGCCTTTATTGGAGAAAGTAAAAACAGGCCTGCCTGCGCAGGCAGGAGATATTTTAGTTTGCGAGCTAGATTCCTGGCAATTGCAGGGATTTGGCGAGGCAAAGATTTCACCACATATTTCTGTTTTCACTTCTTTCATGCCCGACCATATGAATTATTATAAAAATGATCTAAAAAAATATTTTAATGACAAAGCAAATATCTTTAAATATCAAAAAAGAGGAGATGTATTGATTGTTCGGCCCCATGTTAGGAAAATAATAAAAGAAAAATTAAAAAGCCTGCCTGCGCAGGCAGGTAAATTAGTTGTAGCAGATGTAAAGAACATTGCCAATTATAAATTTATTGTGCCTGGAGAACACCAAAGAGAAAATCTGGCTTGCGCAGTGTCTGTGGCAAGAGTATTCGGCATACCGGAAAAGGATATTATTAAAACAGTGGCGAAATTCAAGGGGGTTGAGGGGAGGTTGCAGTTTGTAAAAAATTATAAGGGAATTAAAATTTATAATGACAATAACGCTACGACACCGGAAGCGACGATTGCCGGCGTCCGGGCGTTGGCTGAAGAAAAAAAAGAAGGAAGGATTATTCTAATTTCGGGAGGGGCAGATAAGAACCTTGATCTCGATTTATACGTAAATGTTTTAAATACTTTTTGTAAAGCAGTTGTTTTGATCCCAGGTACTGGAACCAATAAATTATTAAAAAATTATAAAATAAAAATTCCAAATGAAATTGGGAAAAATCTGAAAGATATTGTGCAAAAAGCATTCAAATACGCACAAAAAGGTGACATTCTTCTCTTCTCTCCCGCCTTTGCCTCTTTCGGGATGTTTAATAATGAATATGAAAGAAATGATCAGTTTCTTGATATTATTAAGAAACTGAATTGATTTGTTTACCTGTCCCGTACTAAATTTTTGATTAGTAAAAAATTAGGAAGTATGTAATATATATAATATAAGGTTAGATAAAGTAAGGATTAGTATTAAAATTTTAGTACTGGGATGAAAATAGTTAAAGGATTAAAATAAATGGAAAAATTTGCAATTAAAAACAGAAAAGGCTTGAAAATAGTAGGAGAAATATTAAAACCAGAAAATTCGATAGGCTTATCTTTTGTTTTGCATGGTTTAGGAGGATTCAAAGGACAGTCACACATTAAGGTTCTAGCTGATACTTTATTCGAACATAACTATACCGTGATTAATTTTGATGCAACAAATTCGATTGGGGAAAGTGGAGGAAAATATGAAGATGCAACCATGCAAAACCACTATGAAGACTTAGTTGATACAATAAATTGGTCAAAAACACAAAATTGGTATAAAGAACCTTTTGTTTTGACCGGACATAGCTTGGGCGGACATGCAGTTGCTAGATATGCAGAAGATTACCCCAAAGAAGTCAAAGTTGTATTTCCTTTTGCGGCTGTTTTTTCTGGACAGGATAACCTTGAAGCTTCTTACAGGTTTAGCCCAGAAGAAACTAAAGAATGGAAAGAAGCTGGCTGGAGAACAAGGGTTAGTAATTCAAAGGTTGGCACAACACTTCGTTTGCCATGGTCGCACATGGAAGAAAGACTGAAGCACGATTTAAAACCAAATGTTGGGCATATTACCATGCCCATATTATTTGTGGTTGGAGAAAATGATACTGCCTGCCCGCCAGATCATCAAAAGAAATTTTATGATTTATTACCCAAAAATACAGAGAAAGAATTCCACATTATAAAAGAAGCGCCACATACATTTCACGAGCTTGAACACCTAAATCAACTGAAGGAGATTTTTAATAATTGGTTAAGAAAATATGAGTAATTTGGATTTATCAAAAATTAAAAAGATATTTTTTATCGGAATCGGGGGAATAGGTATTTCGGCGTTGGCGAAAATGGCTATTTCGCGGGGAATAGAGGTTTCGGGGGTTAATGACGAAGAGAGCCCAAAAACCCTTAATTCACTCCGAGAGGCTGGTGCAGAAATATTTTTCCTGCCTGCGCAGGCAGGTCAAAAAGATTTGAAAGAATTGCCACAGGCTGATCTATATGTTTACAGCGATGCTTGGCTTCATCGCGGTCCAGAAATTATCGAAAATGCAAAAAAAGGGGGCAAGCCGGTAATAAATTATTTTGAAGCATTAGGAGAATTCGCAAAAGATTATAAAGTAATAGCGATTGCTGGCACACATGGAAAGACGACGACGACGGCGATGGTGGCAGAAATTCTTATTGAGGCTGGTTTGGATCCTATGGTTATTGTCGGTTCTTTTGTAAAAAAACTCGGAAGTAATTTTAAAAAAGGGGACAGTAAATATCTCGTAGTAGAAGCAGACGAATACAACCGACATTTTTTGAGCTTAAATCCTTTTTTGTCTGTTGTCTTGAATATTGAAGCAGATCATTTGGATTATTATAAAGATTTGAAAGATATACAAGATGCATTTAATAAATTTTTATCACAAAGTCAGAATAAAATTTTAGATTATCAAAAATATTTAGAAAAAGTTCCGAAACTTTTAGTTCCCGGGATACACAACAGGATGGACGCAGCGGCAGCACTTGCTGTAGTTGATTTCTTGCATGTTAAAGAAGAAGTCGCCGTGAAAACTCTGGCCGAATTTTCCGGAACATGGCGAAGATTAGAAAAAAGAGGAGAAACGGCGCAAGGAACAATAATTTATGACGACTATGCTCATCACCCGACCGAGATTAGAGCAAGCCTACAGGGCTTAAGGGAGCTTTATCCGAAAGGGAAGAAAAGGGTTATTATCTTATTTCAACCTCATTTATATAGTCGCACCCGAGCTTTGTTTAACGATTTTACGAAGTGTTTCGAGGATGCCGACCAAATATTACTTTTACCCATATATTTTGCCAGAGAAGACAAGGATATAAGTATCTCAAGTGAAAAATTAGCCGAGGCCATTGATAAAACTGGTAAAAACACTAGGCCCTTTTCTAGTTTTGAGGAAGCGGAAACTCATATTAAGGCCCTAAATCTTGGACCAAATGACATATTTGTTACGATGGGCGCAGGTGAGGCATACAAAGTAGCTGACAAAGTCTTTAGCTTTACTTAATAGTTGTCCACAAGACCAATATTGTTCTATTTCTAGCCATATATGTCAATGGGCACCTTGTAAAATACCCTTATTTTGCAAGGTATTTTGAGTTTGACATACGAGAAAAATATGGCATAACTATTGACTTTTGAATCTGAATATGCTACTATATAGGGGTATCCTTGTTGCATAGGCGTAAAGCTTATGATATAAGGGTTTTTAGTTAAAGACGAAGTTGTAGCGCAGAAGTTGGCGGAGCATATACCGCTCAAATATGAAAAACAACAATCTAATACGTTTTGTTCAATCCTTGATTCTCTTGCCTGTTATGACGTTTTCCATAGGAAATACTCATAGCATAGAGATTCCCCAAAATGTATTAGTCCAAAAACTAAATAGCACAGTATCCGGAGCATTGGCCTTTAACCAAGCCCTTGATTCGGAGACTAAGGATCAAAAAGCTAAAGCAGAAGCCATTGATGCGTATTTTAGAGAACGCAAGATGCCCTTAGAGGGTACTGGGGCAAAAATGGTGGAAGAGGCGGCAAGGAACGAACTTGATTGGCGTCTATTGCCGGCTATTGCCGTGCGCGAATCAACCGGTGGAAAATTTGAATGCAAAAAAGTCTCCAACAACGCTTTTGGCTGGGGTTCTTGTAAGATTGGGTTTGAATCAAATGAAAAAGCCATTGAGGTGGTAGCAAAAAACTTGGGTGGAAATAATCCTAAGACTGCCAGACACTATGATGACAAAACCACTAAAGAAATTCTGCGTGCTTATAACCCTCCTTCTATCGTTCCAAAGTATGTTGATCAGGTTATATCTATAATGGACACTATCGGTGATGCAGATATGAATCCAACTCTGGCTATTGCTAGCGCCTAATTAAAATCCCGCTTCTGGCGGGATTTTAATTAGTGTGGTAAGATATTTTTATGACTCCCGTTAGAGATCAATTAGTTTAATGGGGGTTTAGAGTTAAATATTAAATAAGATTTATTTAGTCAATAAATTATAATCAAAATACGGAAATCTAAAGATTTCCTATCTCTAACGGGATGAAAAACAATAAAGCCTGCCTGCGCAGGCAGGGTTTTACTCCAGTTTTAATTATAATAATAGTGCTTGCGGTTTTGGCAGTCGGTGGCATTGCTTATTATGCAGGCAAGAGTTCAACTAATATTTCTGTTATTACGAATTTTGAAGAGTGCGTGAAAGCCGGCAATGGAGTTATGGAAAGTTTCCCTCGGAAATGTCGAACGGCAAATGGAGAGCTTTTTGTGGAAGTAATTGAGAATCCCGTTCCGCAAAATACACAGGAAAATAATTATCAACCACCTACGATTTAGAACCAAAATTCTTCAACTACAACATCAAAAAATCCCCTGAACTAGGGGATTTTTTGATGAAATTATTTCTCTAAATAAATCAATGTCATTTTTTGGTCTTTTGGTTCAAAGAGGGTGATTTGGAAATTGTATTTCTTTCCAAGTTCTAATTTTTCGCGAAGTTTTGCTTCAGAAGGGAAGGTGGAATTGTGCACAAGTCCAGCCATGCCTTCTTTGATAGAGACAAGAGCGCCGTGCTTGTTATGCTTGATTACTACTCCTTCAATGATGTCTCCTTTCTTTAATTTGCCTTCAAATTCTTTCCAAGGATTTTCTTTGAGGGCTTTGATGGAAAGGGAAATTTTTCCGTCTTTTATTTCTATAACTTTCGCTTTTACTTTTTCCCCTACCTTAAACATGTTGCGCGGGTCTTCTACGAGCCCCCAATCAAGTTCGGAAATGTGGACCAGCCCTTCTAAGCCGTCTTCCAGCTTCAAGAATACGCCGAAGTCCACAATGCCGGCGACGGTGCAATCCAAATTGTCCCCGATATTGTATTTGCTTAATATTTCTTTTTTTTCTTCCGGATTGTTGTCTTTTTCCGAAAAGATTAATTTCCCTTCTTTTGGAAGAGTAGAAATAATCATTACAGAAATTTTCTCTCCGATAAGTTTTTTCAATTCTTTTAATATTTTATCTTTATCTGAATCAAGAACCCGAGGATAATGATCAGCTTTGAGTTGGGAAGCGGGCAAAAAGCCCTGGATGCCCTGCCATTCCAAAATGAGTCCGCCCTTATTCGCGTCTTTTACCTCCAAATTAAGGATGGTCTTCGCCTTGATCGCTTTTTCCGCCTCGCTCCAAGCGAGAGCCTGCTTGGCTTCTTTTAAGGAAAGTTCTATATAGCCGTCCTCGTTTTCCGTCTCAACAATTTTTGCCTTGATGATGTCGCCCAAACTGATTTTATTGATGACGTCCTTGGCGTTGATAAATTCTCGTCCGTAAATAATACCGGTGCCGAAAGGCGCCAAATCCACATAGACGGAAGACTTTTCCACTAAAATTACTGGACCCTCTACCAGAGATTCAATTGCCGGCTTATTAGCACTGCGGTCAACGATGGAGCTCAAAATTAAATTTTCCTTTGCTATTTCTTCTTTTTCCATAAAAATAATTTTCCGCCGGTGGGCGGATCAGCCTGCTGGCTGAAAATAAAATATCCGCCTGCCTGCGCAGGCAGGCCTAAAGCGGATCTTAAGGTTTAGGTTCCAATTTAGCTTTACGCTTTATTAGTGTTACCCCAAATCCTGCTTTTAAATATATAAATCTATACTACTACAAAAATATGATTTATGCAACACCTCACCCCTGGCCCCTCTCCATAGTAATGGAGAGGGGAAAATTTATACAATTAAAAGTTTTTCTATTTCTTTTTTAATTTTATTTAGTGTATTTTCTAAATTATTTTCTATTTCAGAATTCCAGAATCTTAATATTGTTATGTCTTTAGATTTTAAATATTCTGTTCTTCCATTGTCATATTCTTTAGTTTCTTTTTCTTTATGAACAGACNATTGTCATATTCTTTAGTTTCTTTTTCTTTATGAACAGACTGCCATAAAGATGGTTTAAAGATAATAAACCCTAAAGGAGCAATAGAATCAGTAAAAAGTAATATTTAGCATTTTTCCCCTCGCCAGTACTCTGGAGAGGGGTAGGGGTGAGGTGTTTTAAACTTTATTTTCTTTAAAAATTTGATATAATATAAATAATGATAATAACATATTTCGGAAAACAGTTTTTTAAGATAGGGCAGGGTGACATGGTCCTCGCTTTTAACCCTGTTAGTAAAAGCTCTAAAACTGGCATTTCTGCCCATTTCGGTACAGACATCGCTCTTCAAACCACGAACCATCCTGATTACAACGGCATCGAACAGCTTTCGCATGGAGAACGAGAACCTTTTGTAATTACCGGACCGGGGGATTATGAAATAAAAGAAATTTTTATCAAAGGAGTATTGTCAGAGGCAAACATTGCCGACCCCGCCAGGGACGGGATAAAGAAAAAATATATCAATACCATTTATTTATTTACTTTGGATAATATTAGTATTGCTTTTTTGGGAGCGTTGGGGGATGCTGAACTTTCCAAAGATTCGCGCGAAGCCGTAAATAGTCCAGACATTCTTTTTATCCCGATCGGAGGCAAAGGTCTGCTCGACGCCAAAAATGCGGCTAAGCTCGCTTCATCATTTGAATCAAAATTAATAATTCCGATGGATTATGATGAGAGTGCCCTTAAAGCGTTTTTAAAAGAAATGGGGGAAGAAAAAGCGGAAGTGGTAGATAAACTTACGCTTAAAAAAAAGGATTTAGACGAAAAAGAAGGGGAAGTGGTCGTCTTGAAGACAAGTTAAAAGTCGAAAGTTTATAAAGTAATATAAAACAATATGGAAAAAATAATTCATCATTTTAAAAAAATAAGACAACAGCCGGAGCATATTCGCAGGCATGTTCTGCACATCCTCATTATGGTATTTGCCGTTATTTTGGGTTTCCTTTGGATTTATTCTTTAGGAACAACCGTAACGAATCCGGACACCCAAGCGAAAATGGGCCAAAATTTAAAACCGCTTTCCGCGTTAAAAAATAACATAATAGGAGGATATAACAGCATGTCAGAGTCGCAATAATTTTTACCATGAAAAAATCTTCAACGGAACCAAGAGAGAAAATGCGTTCAGATGCGATTCTGCCAGTTGATGTCGTGGCGGAAATGAAAGAATCTTATTTGGCCTACGCTATGTCGGTCATCACTTCGCGCGCCTTGCCGGATGTCCGGGACGGACTAAAGCCCGTGCATCGCCGGATTTTGTTTGCCATGAACGAAATGGGGCTCACTTCGTCCGCGCGTTTTAGAAAATCGGCGGCTATTGTGGGAGACGTGCTCGGAAAATATCATCCGCACGGCGATACGGCTGTTTACGACTCTATGGTTGGGATGGCGCAAGAATTTTCTTATCGCTATCCGCTTGTTTTAGGGCAGGGAAATTTCGGCTCTATTGACGGGGATAACGCCGCCGCCATGCGTTATACCGAAGCCAAAATGTCCAGAATTTCAGGCGAGCTTTTGCGGGATTTGGAAAAAGAAACGGTTGATTTTCGCCCGAACTACGACCAGACGCGCAAAGAACCAATCGTTCTTCCTTCTTCCGTGCCGGCGCTTCTTTTAAACGGCACTCTCGGCATCGCTGTCGGCATGGCAACCAATATTCCTTCGCACAATTTAGCGGAAGTGTTGGACGCCACAAATTATTTAATTGAAAACGAAGATGCCACGACGGAAGACTTGATGCAATTTATCAAAGGGCCGGATTTTCCGACCGGCGGAATTGCTTATGGTTCTAAAGATATGTTGCATGCGTATTCTTCCGGGCGAGGCGGAGTAGTATGCCGGGGAGAAGCGGAGATAGTTGAGCAAAAACCTGCCCGCACAGGTTCGGCAGGCGGGGACGGAAATTATTCCATTGTCATCACTTCTATTCCTTTTCGAGTAAATAAATCCAATTTAATAGTGAGCATTGCGGAACTGGTTCAAGAAAAAAAATTAGAAGGCGTCAAAGGGCTTCGCGATGAATCCGCCAAGGACATTAGGATTGTCATTGATTTGAAGCCAAGCGCGCATCCGGAAAAAGTTCTGAATTATATTTACAAAAATACCCAGCTTGAATCCAATTTTAATTTTAATATGGTTGCTTTGGTTGATGGCGTGCCTCAAACCCTGTCGCTCAAATCAATTCTCTCCGAATTTATCGCGCACAGGAAGGAAGTGGTAAAGCGCAGGTCCGCTTATGATTTAAGAAAAGCGGAAGAGCGCGAGCATATCTTATTGGGACTGAAAAAAGCGCTGGATAAAATAGATCGCGTAATTGCCGTTATTCGCGGATCAAAAAATTCCCAGATTGCCAAGCTAAATCTAATGAAAGAATTTAAATTTTCGGATCTGCAGGCGGCGGCCATTTTGGAAATGAAATTGGCGAAACTCGTCGGGCTTGAGCGAAAAGCGGTGGAAGACGAGCTTGCGGAAAAACAGAAATTTATCGCGGAGATGAAAGATTTATTAGCAAGCCCTAAAAAAATATTAAAAACAATTGCCGAAGGATTAAAAGAAATTCGCGAGAAATATACTGATGAGCGAAGAACAAAAATAGTCAAAGGCGGGGTGAAAGAGATTTCCGACGAAGATTTAGTTCCGGAAAAAGAGACGATGCTCGTGCTTACGGCCGGCGGATATGTAAAATGCACAGACCCCTCTGAATATCGCGCCCAGAAAAGGGGCGGGGTCGGCGTGATTGATTTGGAAACCAAAGAAGAAGACTTTGTGACAATGCTTGTCTCCGGCTCTACGCACAGCAATTTGCTTTTCTTTACCAACCTCGGCAAAGTCTATCAAATGAAAATGTATGATATTCCGGAAGGCCGCCGTGCCACAAAAGGGAAATCCATAATGAATTTTTTGGCATTGTCCGGGGAGGAAAAAGTAAATTCAATTCTCGCAATGCCGAAGGATTTAGCAAAAACAGCATCTTCTCTTATGTTGGTTACAAAAAATGGTACAGCTAAAAAAATGTCTTCCGAGAGTTTCAAAGATGTACGTAGAAGTGGAATTATCGCTATTCGCTTGGATAAGGATGATCAGCTTATCTCTGCGCTAGTAACGGAAAAAGACGATGAGGTTATGATTGCGACAGCCGCAGGCCAATCCATCAGATTTAAAGAATCAGACGTGCGCGAAATGGGCAGAACTGCCGGAGGAGTGAGCGGAATAAGATTGGGCAAAAATGATGAAGTTATCGGCGTGGATGTGGTTAAAAAAGATCCCGCCAAGGACGGGACAGGCAAAAAAGAAGGATTCTTTTTAACTATGAGTAGCAACGGTTTCGGCAAGAAAACAAATTTGAAAGAATATAAAGTTCAAAAGCGCGGCGGTTCCGGAGTAAAAACGGCAAAAGTGACCCCAAAAACCGGCAAATTGATTGTGGCAAAAGTATTAACAGGCGAAGAAGCGGAATTAATCGCTATGTCCAAAAAAGGACAGGTGATACGAACAGCTTTGAAAGATATTTCATCTCTTGGTCGCCAGACTCAAGGGGTGACCATTATGCGCTTGCGCGCCGGCGATGGCATTGCCTCGCTCGCATGCATATAGAGTGTTATAATCATGATATGTTCTCCGACCCGTTAAAAAATTTGAAAGCTTTTGGATTAAGAGAAGATAATATTGTGGCGGATTTGGGCGCCGGGACCGGATTTTATTCCCTTGCCACGGGGATGCTCGCGCCAAGAGGAAAAGTGTATGCGGTTGAATTGCAAAAAGATTTTTTAGATACTATAAAAAATAAAATAAAAGATGCGGGACTGAGCAATGTGGAAATTATTTGGGGAAATGTTGAAAAAATCGGCGGGACGAAAATCGGCGACAGTGTTGCGGATGCGGCCATTGCCTCAAATATACTTTTTCAAGTTGAAGATAAGGAGAATTTCATCTTGGAAGTAAAAAGAATCTTAAAACAAAAAGGGAGGGTCTTGCTGATTGACTGGTCCGAGTCGTCATTTATGAACGGCACAAATATTATTTCCAAAGACAAAGCGCGGATAATGTTTGAGAAAAAAGGTTTTCTTTTAGAGCGGGAAATTAACGCGGGAGATTATCATTATGGTATGATATTAATAAAGAATTAAAAAATGAATCCCGAACGAAATCGCGGACGCATAAAACAAACAAAATTATGAAAACGATAAAATATATTATAAATAACAAAAGGGACAACGAAGCGTAAGCGTACGCGTCCTATTTCGTACGGGATGAAAGGGAATTTCCAAATTATTATTTTAGTTGTATTTATCGCCGCCGCCGTTTTTGGCGTTTTGGTTTTTTCCGGCGCTATTCCTATCGGGAAAGGAGGGAAAGGCAGTCTCGGCGCGGTTGTTTTGTGGGGAACTATACCCGCTCAATCATTGGCAAAACCACTGGAGGATTTTAATAAAGCCAATCCGACTTTTACAGTGAAGTATGAGCAGAAATCTTCCAGTACTTTTGACCAAGATTTGCTTGAGGCGCTGGCTTCCGGCGCGGGACCGGATATGATTTTTTTGCCCGATAATTTAATTTTTGGCTACGCTAATAAAATTGCGGTTATCCCATATACGAGTTATCCGCTTTCTACTTTTAAAAATATTTTTGCCGGAGCGGGAGAAGCGTTTTTGAACGAAAAAGGTATTTTGGCTTTCCCTATGTCTATTGACCCGCTTATGATGTATTACAACAGAGGCATGCTTGACGCGGGCGGAATCGTTCGTCCCCCGATTACCTGGAACGATTTGACCGACATGGCGCCAATTCTCACTAAAAAAGACGACACGAATAAAATAATAAAAAGTACGGTGGCGCTCGGACATTTTTCAAACATAAAGCATTCCAAAGACATATTGGTCGCTTTTTTTAGGCAAGCCGGCAATCCGATTATCGCGGAAAAAAATGGAATTTTTAGTTCAGCCCTGGGTTCATCAATCGGAAATTACAATCTTTCTTCCATTTTAAAATTTTACACGGATTTCGCGGACCCCAATAACGCTGTTTATTCCTGGAATAAATCATTTCCAAATTCCGACGACGCTTTTTCCAGAGAAGATTTGGCGTTTTATTTCGGTTATGCAAGCGAGCTTCAGTCTTTGGTAAATAAAAATCCCAATCAGAACTTTTTTGTTGCGGAAATGCCCCAAATTAAAAATGCCAATTTTAAATCAACCACTGCCCGGGTAATGGGCCTTGCCATTTTGTCTTCTTCCAAAAATATCGCCACGGCTTTTACCGCTGTCGGTCTGCTTGCCAATTCGGGTTTTGCCGACCAATTTGCCAAAGTGACAATGACGGCGCCGGCGCGCCGAGACCTGCTCGCCATCAAACCGCAAGACGCCTATTTCCCTATTTTTTACAGTTCCGCTTTATACGCGAAAAGCTGGCTTGACCCGTCGCCGAAAGACACAGACAATATTTTTAACAGCATGGTCAATGCGGTAATTTCAGGCAATTTGTCGGTCGAGCAAGCGATCAAAGACGCGAGTTCCAAGCTGGATTTGCTCTTAATAAGATAGTTGAAAGTTATAAAGTTTATAAAGTGAAATTAAAACAAAATGCAGAAAATAAAAAAATTCGTAATTCATAATTCCTTATTTTTAGTTGTTTTTATGTTGCTTGTTATGCCGATTATTTCTTTTGCTGATTTTCAGGGTCCTTGCCCCCCTGGTACCCATAGTGACGGTTCAGCTTGCGTTCCTAATCCATCAGGATTAGTGCCTTGCGACAATTCAGCCGATTATCCTTGCGATTTTAATGCTTTAATGACGCTCGTGGAGAAGGTTTTTGACTTCATCTTTCAATTTATGGTTATTCCCATCGCGGCGATAATGATGGCTTATGCCGGATTTGAGCTGGTAATTTCCGGGGGCAGTACGGAAAAAAGAGGCATAGCCAAAAAAGTTTTCTGGAATGCCGTTATCGGACTGGCTATCGCCACGGTCGCTTGGCTTATCGTTAAGTTGATATTGACTACCCTGGGCTTTACCGGTCCCGGATTGTTAAATGGGTAAATAGGAGTATAATAATATAACAATGAATTTTAAAAATAAAAATTGGCAAAAGTTGATTTTATTCTCTTATATCTTCTTTACGCCCGCCTTTGTGCTCTATGCTCAAGGTCAAAATCCAACTCCCGGAATTAAAAATCCAGTAAACATTGATTCAATACCCGGTTTTATCCAGACCATTTTAGAAGGCGCGCTCAAGGTCGGCATTCCTGTTATTGCCCTCGCCATTGTCTACTGCGGTTTTCTTTTTGTGAAAGCCAGAGGCAAACCGGAAGAAATTACTAAAGCCAAAGACGCTTTGCTTTACACACTAATCGGCGCGGCAATATTATTAGGGTCGTGGGCTATCGCCAAAATGATTTCGGCTACCGTAACAGGGCTTGGAGCGTAATTATATTAACTTTTAACAAAAAAATTATATGACAATTCCCACTTTAATTGCTAAAATCGGAGGAATTCTCAATTCAATTATTCCGGTTTTGATTGTGCTGGGCATGGCTTATTTTATTTGGGGAGTAATCCAATATGTTATCGCCGACAGCGAAGAAGTAAAAAAGAAAGGGAAGGATAGTATGATATACGGCCTTATTGGTTTGGCTGTTATCTTCGGCATGTGGGGGCTTGTAAATATAGTCGTTAAAACTTTTTTTACCTCCTCGGCAGACCTTGTTGCGCCCACATTAGCGCCGTTAACTCCGTCTGGCGCTTGCAGTCTGGCCGGCAATCCGAAATTTCAAGACCTCTTGTGTTATGTTACTAAAATTATCAACGATTCGGTTATTCCTTTGATTTTCGCTTTGGCGATGGTTTTCTTTGTTTGGGGAGTGGTAAAGTTCTTTATTATCAATGCCGGCGAAGAAGCGAAAAGGGCAGAAGGCAAGCAGTATATGATTTGGGGAATCGTCGCTTTGGCGGTGATGCTGTCAATTTGGGGATTGGTTGCTGTTTTGGGGACCACTTTCAATCTTAATACGACAATCCTTCCGCAGGTTAAGCCTCCCGGGGCTAGTTCTCCACAATGTAATTACGAAGGTCCTTGTCCAAGCGGTCAAACCGTGGACCCATGCACCGGAACTTGCCTTTGATTTTATTAAAAGGTATAATTAAGAAACATTATTAGTTAGGTCGCATTATTATTAGAAAGTTATAAAGTGTAAAGTTATAAAAAAAATTATGAAAAAGAAATTAATGATATTGTCGGGTTTGAGTTTAGGTGTTTTAATGCCGGTCGTTGCATTTGCTCAACCAGGGTCAGGGACATTAGGGGGAATACTTGACATGATTTTGAATCTTTTAAATAAAGTTATTCCAATACTTATTGTTTTGGCGATAATTTGGTTTATCGTTGGGATTATCAAGTATGTTGTATCTGGCGATGAAGAGGCAAAGAAAAAGAGCAGAGATATGATGATTTACGGCATTATCGGTTTGGCTGTCATCGTCGGCATGTGGGGACTTGTAAATATTTTGTTAACAACATTTGATGTTCCACCCGGCACTGAAATGAAACTTCAACCTCCAACCTTTACCCCTGCTCCTGTTATTAATCAATAATAACAAACTTGAACGAATTTATCGCCAAGGTTGACAACATGATTATAAATCCACTTATCGCGCTTTTATTCGCTTTGGCGGTGGTGTTTTTTCTTTACGGCGTTTTTGAATTCATCGCGAATCAAGAAAACGAAGAGAAAAAAACAACGGGTATGATGGGAGTGTTTATGATTATGAATATGATTTTAAAAACCTTCGATATTGATTATGTGAATCCGGAGGAGGGAACAGTAGAAGAGTTAAATTAAATCTCCAGAATCAGTAATAAAAAAACTGAATAAAAATGAAAAAAGGGCGACCCAACGGGTCGCCCTTTGCGTGGCCAGCGCGATATAAGGCCATTTTCCTTTCTGCCCACATTGTGGGCAAAATTACTTCCACCAGCGGAAGTATATTTCGTCATCCCTCAGGGGATAAACGAGGTATTGTCCCGCTGGCATCTTTTCCCAGGCCCGGTGATTCTGATTAAGGCCTGGTCCGACGTCGTCAAAATATTCTGCCGGGTTCCCGACGAGAACATATTGTGCTGGTGCCGGTGTTTCGTCTGTTGACGAACGCATCGGCCGCACGTATGTTCTGCCCGGATCGAGCCAGCACTTCAGCGGAACCGCTTTTGTGGCGACTCCGCTTCCCGAGGTGGGGTACTCAGGACGCTGATGTGATGAGCCTTTTTCTTTTGTTGACCGGTGGTGGCGCTCCTTGAGCCAGTTTTTGGCGTAAGGAACGCCGAGTATCAGCGCCGTCGTGAGAATTATCCCGCCGAGGAAAAGCCAGAACCAGCCCCTCTCGGCCTTGGTGTTGGGTTGCGTTGTTGCTGGCGTTGGCCTCGTTGTGCGAGCAGTTGGAAACCAAAATCTCTTGTTGAACCAAAAGGTGAAGACGACAATGAGTACTGAAAGTATAATTGTCCCTGTACTCATTTTAGTCCTCCTTCTTGCCGACCGCGTCAAGCACCGTCTTGATGCTTGTCACGGTAGTGAGCAGGGACTGGTCAAGCGGAAGGACGACCGTCTTTCCATGCGCGAGCCCTTCTTTCAAGGTGTCAGTTTTGAGAATGAGTTCGCCTCCCGGTTCGGTCACAGCCTTCGCGCGAGCACTGATCGCTGACGCTTCAGCTGTACCCTTGGCGGTGATTGCAGAGGCGTCGGCAGCACCCTTGATGGTGATTGCAGAAGCATCAGCAGCACCTTTAGCCGTTATGGCTGCTGCTAGGCCCTTGCCTTCCTTTGTCAGGCGAATTTCCTCTGCACCAGCTTTCAGCTCGGTTGAAATGGCTTCGCCGGCTGCTTTTGCCACCAGAGCTGATCGTTCGGAAACAGCAGTGTTGACAGCGTGTGATGTGCCAAAGGCCTTGATTCGAACCTCCATTACATCTACACCCCAGGAGCGGAGAGTGATTCCTTTCTCCTTTGCTCTTTTTTGTCCCTGTTCATCTCCGACCAGATCTTCCACCCTTTCTCGAATATCATTGCTGAGTTGCTCGACTTCCGTAATCGCCTTCGCGAGAAAGGTTTTGCCAGCAAACTCTTGTAGCGCGGTTGTGCATGTGTCTCTGATACGGTCTATCGCTTCAATCAACCCACCGGCCTCTTCTACGAGGTTTTGAAGATTAAAAACCCTAAGGATGTAGTAGAGGTGCGGGTCCGTAATCACCCGCTTGGCGAGGGGATCGTTTTCGTACTGCTTGCGTTGATTTTTTGGTAAGCTGGAAGACTCTATGTCTCCCCAGTTGATTCGAATCGGTTCTGTCATTACGAACCAGCTCTGGGAAGCATTAGCTTTGTTCACTCGTTCAACATCGGCAACGTCCAGTGTCCCGAAGTCCACCTTGATGGCGTTCTTCGTTACTTTGATCATGGTCATTGGCCATGGGATGAAGTGGGGACCCGATTTCAAGGATTTCAGAATTAAACCCCAAATTTTCGAAAGTCCCATCTCCTTTTCCGAGACAATTTTGACGCTGGATGCGAAGTAGCAAATCACCACAACGCTTGCCACAACCCACCAGTTAATGGAACTAAACAGTAAGCTCATTGTATCCTCCTTGCGCCCTTGGCGCGGTTAGCGCCCGCAGGCGCGGGGGGTTTATGAAGTTGACGAATAACTCAAATACTTGCATATTGTATCATACAAAAACGAAAAAGTCAATCCCTGTGGGCTGACTTTTTTGAGGGTTTTAATTTTTCCTCTCCCCAGCCCCTCTCCATAATCAAAATTATGGAGAGGGGAAAAAGAAA